>JAABUJ010000461.1_pt1 | contig 80467 bp, 80 predicted proteins | sample 5559131 | NCBI WGS metagenome assembly JAABUJ01 (sample SAMN10711875, study PRJNA513366) | rock metagenome | isolation source: Antarctica rocks | place: Antarctica: Victoria Land, Mt New Zealand nord | collected 2016-01-07 | reverse complement strand
GGCGATTACAACGAAGAACGACCGCACAGCTCTCTCGGCTACCTGACGCCGCAGCAGTTCGTCAACGCCCTCCCAAGCGAACCTACTCCACAGTTATCGGTGGCCTAACATTTGGGCTCAGACCCGCATCTGCGCGACCTCCCAGACGAAATTCATCGCGGAAGCGACCGGGGCGAGCCAAAAAAAGCGCAGAGGCCACCACGTCGCTCGCTGCCCGCTCATGTCACGTCTCGTGTAGGACACGAGGGTTTGCATTACGGCTGCATCCTCCGAAGGAAGCGCTCATCGTCGAATGAGGATTACTCCTGCGACGAGCAACCCCGCTCCCACGATTTTTAGCGAATCAACCATACGCGTGGCGATACCGAATAATCCGATCCGATCGAAAACAAGCGTCGCAATCATCTGCCCCGCTACGACCAGTGCAAAGGTAGCGGCTGACCCGAGGCGCGGGATGAGCCAGACAACGACGTCTACGCCGTCATCGATATCTATAGCCGGTACGTTGTCGGCTGGATGGTAGCCGATTGCGAGAGTTCCGCACTTGCGAACTTCTGTTGCAAACGACGATCGAACAGCAGAGAGCGGACCCGACGAAGCTGACGATCCACTCCGATCGCGACAGCTCGATGACCTCAAAGTCAGTCGCCTTCATGCTCGCCGATCTCGGCATTACCAAGAGTCGCTCTCGACCGCACGAAACAGGAAGTCTGGTCAATTCCAATGCTTAACGGAAAAAGATGAAAAGCCCGGTATAACGGGCTTTCATGGAGCCGACGAGCAGATTCGAACTGCTGACCTGCTGATTACGAATCAGCTGCTCTACCAACTGAGCTACGTCGGCGCGCCCACGAGACCTCGGGCGACCCCTTCGGTTCTTGGTGTCGTCGCAACACCCTCCCGCAAGGCGACTCGCAGGCGATGCTTTCGCGCATTATTGCCGGCGCTCGTGGCTATCGTCGTTCTCGGAAGCTCGTGCGTCTGCGGCGAAAGCCAGCCGTCCGCGCCCGCTTTTCTTGACGCTGTAGAGCGCGGCGTCCGCGCGCGCGATCAGCGCCTCGGCGTTGTCGGCGTCGCTCGGGTACAGCGCGATCCCGACACTCGCGCCGATATTATACGAAAGCGACGCGCCGCGCACCGGCACGTTGAGCGTGTCGATGATCCGTTGCGCCAGTATTTCGGCGCTGCGCGGTTCCCGCACGTTGCTCTGCAAAATGACGAACTCGTCACCGCCGAGCCGAGCCGTCGTATCGCCCTCGCGCACGATGCGATCGAGACGCCGGCCGACGGCGCGCAGGACCTCGTCGCCGGCCGCGTGGCCGTGCGTGTCGTTGACCGCCTTGAAGCGGTCGAGGTCGATAAAGTGGACCGCCACGGACGTGTTACTGAGGCGTGCGGCGGCGAGCCGCTCCCCGAGACGTTCGAGCATCAGCGCGCGATTCGCAAGGCCGGTGAGGGGATCGTGAAATGCGAGCACGCTCAAGTGCTCTTCGTGAAGCGCGCGTTCGACGGCGAACCCGGCGATCGCACCGATCGACTCGATGAGGTCGGGATCGTATTTGCCGTACGGCGTCGTACGCGGTGTCGCACTTGCGAATCCGATGGTTCCAAACGGAACGCCGGCGACGGAAATCGCCCCGCCGATGTATGTCCGCCACTTCGTGCTGCACGGGACGGCAAACTTTTGCCATTTCGGATCGCTGAGATTCTCAATCGCGAGCGGCTCCCGGGACAAAAGCGCGTGTTCGCTCAACGATTCCTTAAGAGGCCATTGGCCGCCGACGGGAGGCGCACCGTCACCGTATGCGTACGCTACCTCGAGCGAATCGCCAGCGGCTTTACAAATGACGGCGCAGTCGAGCCCCAGCAGATTCACACCGCAGTCCAGAATGTCGGCAATCTGCTGCCGAGCCGAGGTGCCGCCCGACACGGCGACGGCGTTTAGCGAGCGAATGCGATCCGTGTATTCGATCAGCTCGGTCGTCGTCTACGCTCGGCGGTGATATCCCGAACGACCGCATACATCGCCACGACGTTCGAGCCGACGGTAACCGGAATCGCGGTCACGCGAACCGGCACGCGGCGACCGTCTTTGCGAGCGGCGATCGAATGATACTCGACCGTCTCGCCGCGAAAAACTCGATCCCACTGCCGTAGCACGGCCGGACGCTGATCGACGGGAATGACGACCGTCGCCGGCTGCCCGACGAGCTCGTCTTCCCGGAATCCCGTCAAGCCCAGTGCGCGAGCGTTGGCCGCGCGGCAGCCGCAGGAGCGGTCGAACTCGAAGACCGCGTCGACGTGGCTTCCGAAAAACGACGCGAGGCGCTGCTCTGCGTCGGACTCCGGAACGCGGAGCGCGTCCCGCGGTGGCGCCAAGGATGAATCAACGGCGCGCACGGAACGTACCTCTCATGAACTTAGACCGGCCATCGGACGCCGCTCCGCTCGATCTCGCCTCACTACGCGAAGTATTCGAGGACGACGACGCCGGGCTCATCGAATTCGTCGACGACGCCTTACCGGAGATCGCTGCATCCCTCGAACGGCTCGCCGGAGCCGCCCAGGCGCGAGACGCCGCAACTGCAGCGTCGGTCGCCCACGCGATGAAGGGCGCCGCCGGCACCATCGGCGCACGCTCGATCGCAACGCCCATGCAACGCGTCGAAGATGCCGTCCGCAGCAGAGAATGGAACCTCGTCGTAACTGAGACCGATACCGCACGTGCGGCGCTAACGATCGTCGTGCGCTGGGTCGAGCGACGCAAGGCGGACGCGTCGTAGAGGGCCGCACCAGTCATACAGAAGCCGTTATCGCGGATCGCACGAGCCAGCGCTCGAGCGCGTCGCGCAAGTTGTCGAGTCGTACGGGCTTGGCGATGTAATCGTCCATGCCGGCGGCCAGGCACGCCTCGCGATCCTCGGGCCGCGCATTTGCGGTCATCGCGACGATCGGCACGCGCTCGGCACCGCTGAGGCGCTCGCCCGTGCGAATTGCCTCCGTCGCGGCAAAGCCGTCCATCTCGGGCATCTGACAGTCCATGAACACGAGCTGAAAACGTTCGCGCGCGAGTGCCTCGATCGCCTCGCGACCGTTGTACGCGGAGACCGCCGAATACCCGAGTTTGCGCAATTGCAGAAGCGCTAAACGATGGTTGACGGCATTGTCTTCCACGAGCAAAATCCGATTCGCATCCGGGTGCTGCACGTCGGGCGGATCGAAGGTGACGACAGGTGCCGCGACGCTCGCGGGGAGCGACCGTTCCTTTCCGGCGCTTTCACGGTCGTGCAGCGCTTCTGCGATGCAATCGAACAATTGGGAACGACGGATCGGTTTGGGCAGAAAGTTAGAGATCGACGCATTTGCCATGACGACGCGCTCGGGCGTATCGCATCCCGACATGAGAATCGATCGTGTCGTGCAGATCCGCAGATCCGCGCGGATGGAACGCGCGAGCGCGATACCGTCCATGCCGGGCAAACGGAAGTCGATGAGCGCGAGATGGAACGGTTCGCCGGCGGCCGCCCGGTCCTCGAGCATACGCAGGCCCGTCGCGGCGTCAGGCGCCGCCTCGGACCGCATGCCCCAGGCGGTAAGGTAATGTTGGAGCACCTCTCGCGCGCTCGCGTCGTCTTCGACGATCAGCGTGCGCAGATCGTGCAGGTCGGTCGTCGAAGGCGCGGCGATCGCGCAGGCCGCACGTCTGAGCCGAGCGGTAAACGTAAAGGTCGAGCCGATGCGCAGCGCGCTTTCGACCTCAATGGTTCCGCCCATCAATTCGGCGAGCTGCCGGGAGATCGAAAGTCCGAGCCCGGTCCCGCCGTACTTGCGCGTCGTCGAGCCGTCGGCTTGACGAAACGGCTGGAACAACATGCCAGTCGTTTCGGCGGAAATCCCGATGCGCTGTCTTTGACGCTGAATGCGACCGTTACCGTGTCCCGATCCTCCGCGACCAATTTGGCCGCGAGAATCACGCTGCCGCGTTCGGTAAATTTTACCGCATTGCCGGTCAGATGGACGAGCACTTGGCGGATGCGCCCCGCGTCACCCTGGACGTGCTGCTGGATCGCAGGATCGACGTACGTCATCAACACGAGGCCTTTACCGTGAGCCTGCGGCGCGAGAAGGCGCGCGACCGACTCGACCGTCGCGAGCAGATCGAAATCGACCGCCTCGAGTTCGAGCCGTCCGGCTTCGATTTTCGAAAAGTCGAGAATATCGTTGATGACTGCGAGCAGCGCGTACCCCGAGTCGCGGACCACCGTCGCGTGCTCGCGCTGGTGCTCGTCGAGCGGCGTATCGAGCAGGAGCTCGCACATGCCGATCACGCCGTTCATGGGCGTGCGCACTCATGGCTCATCGTCGCCACGAACTCCGATTTTAGCTGCGATGCCGCGACGGCCGTCGTCAGCGAAGCGGCCGAATCTGCAATAAGCCGTTTCATCTGCGCGATCAGCCAAAAGAGGACGCCGCATTCGCTGGCAACCATGGCCGCATGCAGCACGACGCGCCCAAGACCCGGTTCGGGAAAGACCGCTCCCGGAAAGATCAGGTCGAGGAAGAGATGGTGCAGGGCGGTCAGCGTGGCCGAGAGCGCGATCGGGCGCCAATCGACAAACGCGACGAGCATCCCGAAGACGACGAAGAAATACATGTGCCAGTCGATCTGCCATTGGCCGGCTCCGGCATACACCATGAGGGCCGGCGCCGTCGTCATCGCGGCCGCAATCGTCAGACGTGCCGGAAGTCCGCCACCGAAACGCCACGCAGCCAACGTCCCCAGAGCTGCGGCAAGCGTCATGAGCGAAACGACGCCCGGTAGCGGCAAACCGTTGGACTGCGCGATTGCAGCGACGAGCGGCACGTGCAGCCAGAGATACCCGGCGAAGAAGCGCGCAGCGCGTAAACGTAGCGCCGCTAGATCGTAGGGTAGCGGTTGTTGGGCGTCGGTCACGGAGTCCTCGCAGCGAACGATATACCGTTACTATCGGCGCAAAGAGCCCCGCGAAGCAGGACGGCGCCTGCGGACGACGCCGCGCTCGCTGCGTGTGACGGCCCGCACGTCTCATCCGCGCCGCGCACGTCGACGGCGAGACGCGCGACGGAGCCGCCTAAAAGTGCGGTCGCGCACGGAAACCGATCGCGCTATAGCCAAATCGCCCCGGTAGATGGGGAGCAGCTCTGCGATCACGCACCGCGTGGGACGTCCGCCGTTATGATGTCCGCGGTTTCTTTCGCGAACGTCTCGTTCAAACGTCCGCCGCGCACGATTCTCCGTCGAATCTCACTTGCCGTCGCCCCCGGCGAGTTCGTCGGAATCATCGGCGGCAACGGTGCCGGGAAATCGACGCTGCTGCGTCTGACGCTCGGGATGCTGCTCCCGAGCGAGGGCACTATTCGCGTTTTCGGCGAGGCTCCGCGGGCGGCGCACGGAGCGGTCGGCTACGTACCACAGCGAATCGAATTGGATCCCGACTTACCGCTGCGCGCGCGCGACTTCGTCGGACTAGGCGTCGATGGCGCGCGCTTTGGGATACCGCTTCCCAATCGCGCCCGCCGGGAACGCGTCGATGCCGCACTCGCCGATGTGGACGCGCTGGCCTTAGCCGATGCACCCGTCGGCCGCCTTTCGGGCGGGGAACAGCAACGACTGGCTATCGCCCAAGCGATCGTGGGCCGCCCGAGATTGCTCCTTCTGGACGAACCGCTCGCCAATCTCGATCTGCGAGCGGCCGCCGATATTGTCGCACTCGTCGCACGCGTAGGTCGCGAGTTGGATATGACGGTGCTGCTCGTCGCACACGACATCAATCCGCTTTTGCCCGTTATGGATCGCGTGCTGTATCTCGTCGACGGCCGCGCCGCAATCGGCACCGTCGCCGAAATCGTCAACGAAGATACGCTCAGCCGCCTCTACGACCGGCCGGTCGACGTGTTGCGCGTGCGCGGCCGCATCGTCGTCGCCGCCGGCGACGCGACGTGAGCGCCTTCTTCGCGAGTCCCAACGTGCAGACGGCGCTCATCGCAAGCGCGATCGTCGCGGCGCTGTCGGCGGCGATCGGATATTTCGTCGTCCTGCGCGGCCTCTCGTTCGCGGGCCACGCCGTCACGGATATCGGACTCACCGGCGGCGCCGGCGCGCTTCTGGCCGGTTTCGATCCGCTCGCCGGACTGATCGTCTTTTCCGTCGGCGCCGCCCTCGCGTTCGGCGCGCTCGGCGAGCGGGCGCGCGAACGCGATCTGGCCACCGGTCTCACGCTCTCCCTCGCACTCGGCCTCGGCGCACTCTTTTTACACCTGCAGACGCGCTACGCGAACGCCCAAAGCGCGTTGCTGTTCGGTTCGGTCTTCGATACCGATCCCGCACTGCTGCGCGTCGTCGCGATCATCGGCGCCGCCGCACTCGTGACGCTCGGTGCGATGTATCGGCCGCTCCTCTTCGCGAGCGTCGCACCGGACGCCGCGCGAAGCGCCCGCGTGGGGGTGCGGGCGCTCGGGTTCGCGTTTCTGACCGTCATGGCCGTTGCGGTGGCGGAAACGGCCCAAATCGTCGGCGTGCTCGTGAGCACGGCGCTGCTGGTCGGGCCGCCTGCGACGGCGATCGCGCTCGTGCGCGATCCGCTGCGCGGCATTGCGCTTGCGATCGGGATCGGGATCGGCGAAGCGTGGCTCGCGATCGCACTGGCCTACAGCAGCTTCGGCTGGTCGCACGGCGGACGAAGCTGGCCCGTCAGCTTCTTCGTCGCGGCGCTCGCACTCGGACTGTTCCTCGCTGCGCGTGCAGTTCGAGCGCGCCAGTCGTAAGGTGCCAAGTTTCCTTACCGGTCTCGCACAGCCGTACGTGCAGAACGCTTTGGCCGGCGGGCTCATCGTCGCCGTACTCTCGGCGTTCGTCGGCTATTTCGTGGTCGTTCGCGGCGCATCGTTCGCCACCCACGCGCTCTCGCAGATTGGCTTTGCCGGCGCCGCGGGCGCGGTGCTCGTGGGCATCGCGCCGCTCCTTGGGTTAATCGTTTTTACGTTGCTGGGCGCGGCGTTACTCGGCTTTCTCGCCGCGCGCACACGCTCGAGTGACGTTACGACGGCGCTGGTTCTCGTTACGGCACTCGGGACGGGCGCGCTCTTTCTCGCGCTGCAACGGAACTATGCGTCGAACGCCTTCAGCCTGCTCTTCGGAACGATCGTCGGAATCGATCGCACACAAGTCGTCATCACCGCACTCGTCGCGCTCGTCGCTAGCGGTGCGCTCGGTACGATCGCACGCCCGCTTCTGTTCGGAACGGTAGCGCGCGAAGCGGCGGCCAGTGCCGGCGTGCCCGTCGCGGTCCTCGATTTCGCGTTTCTCGCGATCGTAGCACTCGGATGTGCGGTTACGGTACCGATCGTCGGTACGCTGCTCGTCTTCAGCTTGACGATCGGGCCCGCTGCCGCCGCCTCACGGCTCGCGACACGACCGCTAGTGATCGTCGGCATCGCCACGACCCTCGGCATATCGGCGGTCGTCATCGGCATCGCGCTCGCGTACGTTACCGATTGGCCGATCGGATTTTATATAGCCGCGCTTACGTCGCTTCAGTACGCGCTGGCGCGCGGCTGGGCGCAGTTGCGTGTGAGCAACCTACGCCAGATGTAATTCGCCGTGATCGTCGCAGTGTTCGCCGTGTTGGCGGTGGAGATGACCGTCGACGACGTAATCGATATGTCCGCCATGCGGGATAGCGACGTGTTCGCAGCCCACGCCGTGAACGTGATCGAGCGCATGCGCGCCGCACGCGTGCGTCGTATCACACGGCTCCAGATCGGCGGCGCCGAGTTCGTGTTCGTCCACATGATCGCCGTGCGGATGGTGCAAGTGCGCGTCGTGAACGTAATCGATGTGATCGCCATGGCGGACGGCGAGGTGACCGCACGCATGACCGTGTTCGTGATCGTGCCGATTATGAACGTGCGTTTCCAAGTTCTATCCCTTCACTCGCCGCGAGGCGGGGAGGCGCCGGCGTGGCGACTCCCCGCGGTGGCGCGCGCTAGAGCCGGTCGCTCGGGCTGAGGCCAGACGTTTTCGAACGTTCCGCGCCGAACTCGGTCCCGGCGGTGCCGCCGTCGATGTCGAGTTCTTCTTTACGGACCGTCTCCGAGACATGTTTGCTTTCTTCGACGCGGCGCTGACCGACCGCGACTTCTTCGGTCACGACCGTACGCTTCTGTACGTCGGCTTCTTCACGCGAGAGCGGAACGCGAATCGTTTCGCCGTCGCCGATGGTGCCGACCGCGCCCGCGTATTCGCCGCTCGCGGGACGTCGCTCGATAAACAGCTCCTCGCGAACGAGCGGAACGTCCACCTCGACTTGCTCGCTGACGACTTTTTTGCCGACGACCGCTTCGCCCGCATCGACGCGGCGTTTATCGACCGAGAGGCGCTCTTCACGGAGCTTCAGCAGACGCTCTTTGTCGAGCTCTTTACCGGCTCCATAGCCGCCGAGGCCCGCGAACGGCTTACCTGCAGCTACGCCGGCGGCGGGTAGACGATCGCTGTAGGTATCGGTCAAACGCGACGACGCAGCCGAGGTCACCATCGTGCCGCCGCATTCCGAAACGATCTGTGCGGCGAGTTCGGGGTGATTCGAACCATGTACCGTCAGGATGGCGCTATCGGTCGGCAAGGTCGTGTCGACCCGGCCCGCGTCGGCTTCGCTAACGCCATGACGCAGAAGCGCTTCGTGCAGGGATTCGTCGCCTCCGAAAAATCGGGCGAGTGCGTTATCGTCTTCAACGCGAGTTTCCGAGGCTGTCGAACTGGCGCTGTACGCACTGTCCGCCGCCTTCGAGCGCGTGAGGCCGATCCACGTGTTATGAAAGCCTTCGTCGTGCAGGCGATGCACGGCTTGGTGTGCGCTTTCGCGGTCCGGAAACGTCGCGACGAGCGCGGATTCGTGCGGGGCCGTATCGGTACTATCGAACATCGTTAAGTTCCTTAAAAAGTTAGAGTGACGTACGGACGCCGAGCGCTGGGTCTGGCGCCGTCGATTGCTGGAGTTTATTGACGGCGGCGTCGGCATTGCCGGCCCAGCGTTCGGTGTAACGAGCGGCAGTTTCGCGCCCGCCGAGCCCGAAGGCGAGCCCGAGGGCGAGCGAAAGCGCGGCCACGAGCCCGATGTAGAGCGTGTTGACGACGACCGGCGCGATGTTGAGTTCGTTGAGCGCGGCGATGATCGCGAAAGCCAGGACCGCGCCGGAGGTCAGTTTGGCGAGGAGATTCGCGTTGCCGAGCCCGGCTTCGCTCGCGCTGCCACGCACGATTCCGCCGAGCAGTTGGCCGAGGAAAGCGCCGATACCGAGGATGACGACGGCGACGAAGATGTTGGGAATGAACGCGAGAATCGAGTTGATGATTTGCGAAACTTGCGGCATGCCGAGTTGCTCCGCTGCCATCTCGACGAACACCAACCGGACGACCCACTTGACGACTTCGCCGAGCACGTCGCTGGTCTTCAGCTTCGCACCGCTACGTGCGAGAAAGGCATTCGCGCCGACCCGGTCGGCAACGGTATCGACGTGAATCGCACGAGCGATCTTCACGACGACCGCACCGAGTATACCGGCGATGATCCAGCCGATGACGAGCAGGAGCACCGCGCCGATGATGTTTGGAATCGCACCAAAAAAACGGGCGAGACCCGCGGTCAGCCCCGTAAGGAACCCGGCGGACCAATCGGTAACGGTCGTCGCATTCATAATTGTTGTCCGTTCAAGCGAGCTCTCGAAGTGTCACACAACACGACCGTGCCGCCCTGGGTGCCATCGGCGCTTACCCTTTTAGCACGGTTTCATTCCGGTCGCTCGGAAAAACTTTACGAAGCGCCGCTGCGCGGGTCGTCAACGCGCAGGACCTCGTGCTTCACGACTTCGTCGATGGTCGATTGATCGACGAACGTCTCGGTGCGCACGGCGACTTCGCCCGTAACGACCGTCGTTTTTACGATGCTCGCCTCCTCGTGACGCAGCGGAATACGCGTGACAGCGAGGGCCGCTTTCGGCTCCAGCAGATTGCGATGTTCGATGACGAATACTTCGCGTTCGAGCTCGAGTTCGATGACGCGCCGCTCCGTCACGATTTCGGTACGCACCGTTACTTCGGCCGTTACGACGACCCGTTTGGAAACGTCGAGCACTTCGCGCCGGAGCGCTAGCACTTCCGATAAGCCAGCCCGATTTTCTAGACCGAAATCGGCCCCGCGCGTCACTAACGCAGACGTTCGCGCCGCGTCGACGGCTTCGGCGTCCAAAACGAGCAGAACGCGGTGATCGTCGAGCGCGCCCGCGAAATAGTGGGCTCGCTCTTCGTCGATGCCGCGGTCCACGAGGTCGCTCGGAAACGCATCCGATGGCGCGGCTTCGCGAGCGCCCGTCACGCGCGCGAGTTCGGCAAATACCCCCGTATGACGTACGGCAGACTCGATGCGCGCCGTCCCGTTGCGCTCGGTCAGCACGTCGAGCCGGCGAGCGGAATGGACGCCGAGCGCGATCGCACTACGCAACACGCCCAAGCGCGCGAGTTCCGTAATTGCCTCGCTCGCGCTGTCGTCGTCGGGAAACAGCGCCGCCAGCGCATCGACGCGCGCGTTCACGCGTGGTCGCCCGCAGGCCGCTCGATGGCAAGCTCTTCATGGGCGAGCGACGTCGAAAAGTGGGCATTCCCGCGTATTTCCCGCGTGCCGATGGAAACCCGCTCGTAATCGACGACGCGCAAGGCCACGTGCGCCCGTTCGCGCGAAAGCCGAACGACGATCCGCTGAGGTTCCCCAATCGGCGGCACGTCCGCATACGCTTGGGAGACGGGCTCCTCGGCAACGCGCACCGCTTCCCCCAGCAGCGACACGTCGAACCGGACGTTCGTCGCGACGACGTCGCGTGCGACGGTCACGTCCCGATCGAACACGCGGTCCGCTCCGATTGCGAGCTCCTCGGCCTTGAGGCGTAACGTCGCCTCGGTCTGGCTTTCGGGATCCATCATGCCACACGACGCTACCCGACACGACGGCCTTACAAACGATCGAATCCGGCGGTTAGCCCGGCGGAGCGAAAATCCACGAGCATCTCATAGGGCTCGCGAACGTTTGCGAGCGCCGGGCGAGAAAGCCAGAGGCGGCGCAGATGCAAGGTGTCGAGGACGCGAACGAAGACGGCCTGCGCGGGATCGAGATCGGGACACATGCGCAAAGCGGCAGCGACCGCAAGTTCCTTCGTCGGCATCACCATCGGTAAGCGAGCGTTGCCGGCGGCCGTCGTCGTAAGCGCGTTGAGATACGTCGGAAGCGGATCGACGTGCGCCGCGAGTTCGCTCGTTACGACGTCAGCCAGGCCGACGCCGTTGGCATTTCCGTCGCCCCCGGGAGCCATGGCGCAGTAAACCAAGCGCGTGACTTTCGGGCCGCCTGAAATATATTCGCTCGGGAAGCGTCCGGTGACGTTGGGATCCCCGCCGCCGCCGCTGATCGATTTACCGATTCGATCGACCACGAGCACGTCGATACGGTTCAGCGGTAAGCGCGCGAGATTCGCCATCGCTTCCGCGAGCAGTTCCGGCTCGCGCTCGAGAATCGCGCTTGCCGCCATCGCTTCGATACGGCACGGTTCTTCGTTCGCGTTTTCCAGAATCGCTACCGCGAAAGCGACCTTGCCCGTTGCGATCGCAACGCGCGCCGCGGCCGGAACGCTTTCCCGCATCCCGCCCCAGCCCAGGGAATGCACCGAACGCGCGCCGGCTTGTTTGCCGAGTCCGATCGCGAGCATCTTGGCCGGGCCGCTCTCGATCGGCCCGCGATACGACGTGTGCGGTTTGATACGGTTGATCGCAACGATCGCGTCGGCGGCGTGCGCGAGCGCATCCATGTACACCGGTAAGCCGCTCGGCGTCCGCCCGACTTCGACGGTCTCCATCGTCGCGCGAATCGGTGCGCCGACACTCGCTTCGCTCACGCCGAGGTGAGCGAGCACGTCGGCTTGCCCCTGCGCCGTCGACGCACCGTGCGAACCCATCGCCGGTACGATGAATGGTTCGGCACCGGACCGGCGCAACGCCGCAACGACGGCGGCAACGAATTCACCCAGGCGTGCGATACCTCGGCTGCCCACGGCGATCGCTACGCGCCCGCGCGGCATCGTCAGCGGAGCGAGCGCGTCGTCGACGGCGCGCGCGATGTCGCCGAGCGGCGCCGGCGTCGGCATCGCACGTTCGATCAGCGCGAGTTCGGGCAGGGCGACGTTCCCGAGTTCCGCTTCAAAGCGTTCGCGATAGCGCGTTACGTCGATCATGCCTGCGGCACACTAAGCAACGGCGAATACGCCCGCGGGACGCCGGTACGTTTTGAATTCCAGCGCGTTGCCCGACGGATCGGTTACGAAGAACGTGCCCTGCTCGCCCGGCTCGCCCGCAAAACGCACGTGCGGCGCGACCGAAAAGGGATAGCCCGCATCGCGCAAGCGGCGGGCGAGCGCCTCCCACCGGTTCCACGGTAAGACGGCACCGAAATGGCGGAGCGGAACCTCCTTGCCGTCCATATCGCAATTCGCCACCGGCTCAGAGGTTACGGCAGCGACGTGTGCCGAGAGTTGATGACCGAAAAAGTCGTAATCGATCCACTGTTCCGTCGCCCGGCCCGCCGGGCACGCCAGTAAATCGCCGTAGAACGCCCGCGTGCTCGCGAGATCGCGTACGGGGAACGAGAGATGAAACGGCAACATCGTCCGGCGTTTCGCCGAGCGGCGGCAAAAGGCCGCCGTCGGGCCTCGTTCGAAAACGGCACGCATGCTCCGTCTGCGTCTTGGCGTCGCACTAGCCTTCGCGCTGGCCGTCGCACTCGGCATCCCGCGCGAAGCGCGGGCCGACTGTTCGACGCGTTTCGCATACGCGAATGGAATCGTCTTCGTTACCGATCGCGAACCACTCGCCGACGAACGTATCTTCGGCGGGCAGCGGGCACGCGGGGATGGGGCGGACAGCGTCACGACCGGGACGCTCACGGCCCTGCGGGCCGGAGCGACGCGCGGTTGTACGTCGCCGCTCGCATTCTACCGAGCGATTCAACACCGGTTCGTCCGCGGTCACGGACGCCGCGTACTCGTCTACGTGCACGGCTACTACACGTCGTTCGTGCACGCGGCGGCCGACGCGCTGGCACTCAAGCGCGCGACGCACTTTCCGGGTGCCGTCATCCTCTATTCCTGGCCCGCGACGGCAACGGCGAAGCCGGCGTACGGCCTCCAGACGCGCAACGCCGCCTGGTCCGCAGCGCATTTCGCCACATTTTTGGACAACCTCGAACGGCACTTTCCGCGCACGCCGATCGCTTTCGTCGGCGCCGGAGTCGGCGCACGCTTCGTAACGGCCGGGATCGGCATCGTACGTCGCCACGATTGTCGGCGCTGTTTCGATCGGGCGGTCTTCGTCGCCCCTGAAATTGCGGGCGACGCCCTGCGCAGCAAGCTCCAGGCCGCGCACCTCTGCTCGCGGCGCTCGCATGGCACGCGCGACGCCGCAGCGGTGACCATCTATACATCTGCCGTGCGGGCGCGCACGCCGTGCGCCGACGTCGATACGATCGCCGTCGATGCCGCCGCCTTCACGGCCCGCGACGGGCGCACGCCCGTACTCGCACCGCATATCGCGCGAGACGCCCGTGAGGCGCTCGCCGGAACGGCCCCCACCGCACCCCCGCGCCGGCTCGTGCGGGCGCGGGGCCGGGCGCTTTACGTTTTAGTTCGCCGCTAAGGTTTCTCCGCGAACGCCTGGACGAAATCGCCGCTCGGCTGCGCCCAGACGAGCCAAACGTTTCCCGTCTTCTCGTCGATGCCGACCGTATGCGCGCCACGCTCCACCGGCGTTTGTGAAACGATCGTCGGCGCGCCACGCACGTTATCGCGCAATACCGTGACCATGCCGCTTCCGGCACAGGCGATCAGATGCGAGCGCTGATCGAGACTGCATTGATCGATGCTTTTCTGCACGGCCGTCTTACCGAGCAACATTCCCGACACGTCGTAGGCGGCGAGCGTTGCGTTTTGGCCGCCGATGAGGACGTGCCGGTGCGCCGCGTCGTACTGAAGCGGATGGTTTCCGGTGACGTCCGGCGTTGCGATCGTCTTCTTCACCTTGAGCGTCGTGCCGTCGACGACGACGTATTCGCCGAGGTCCGCGATGTTTTGATAGACGTCGTGCGTTTCGGGATCGACGGCGAGATACTCCGGCTTATGGCCGGGTAAATCGACGGCTCCGACGCTCTTCATCGTCTTCGCATCGACGACGAAGATATGCGTTCCGTCGTCCTCGTCGGCATAGATGTGGCCGTTGCCCGGATCGAACGCGATCGCGTCGACCGTCCCGGCGACGTCTGCCGAACGTAACACCGTCCTCGCAACGGGATCGACTTCCGAAATCGTATCGTCGCTACCGTTGCCCGTCAACACGTGGCCGGTCGCGGGATCGACCGCAACGCCGTGAATCGGCCCGACGCGCACCTGGCCGAGCACCTTGCCGGAATCCGCATCGACGATTGTCAGCGCTCGGCTTGCGGTATGGGCGGCATAGACGCGCCGGCGTTCCGCGTCGACCGCGACGTAGTCGAACCCGCTGAAGATGGGGACGGGCTCGGGACTCGAGATTGGCACGAAAGGCATGCGCGAATGAAGCGCGATGCTGGATGCCGACTCCTCCGTTAAGAACCATAAAGCTGGCCATCCGCAGCGCGAAATCAGCATGACGCCACGCATTGCGAAATACGGCATCGGCAGCCGCGGCATGCGGGTCCCTTTCGGCGGCGAACGTTCGCGCCAAGCCAAAAAGCGAGCCGGGATTGCCGGGATTGCGCGCCAAGTCCGCTTCGAACTTACGCCGCGCTTCGGTGAAACGGCGACTGTCGTAATAGCGCGCGCCGAGCGTTTGGCGTACCGGCACGTACCACGCCGGCGGCTCGACGACGTCGAGCGTATTATGCGGGCGCGAAATGGCAACGGACGCCGGGGCGGTCGGGCGCGCGTAGCGTGAGGAGTTCGCGCCAACGGTGAAACCGCGCGTAAGTCTCGACGGCCGCCTCGTCGTCCGAAACCTGCGCCGCAACTTCCATGGCGGTAGCGCGCGCGGCGCTCCAGCGCCGTCAATACGATCAACGGATCGCAAATTCAAGGCGTCGCGTTGCACAACAAGCATCGCTCGGGCTCGACGTTCAAAACGGCCACGGATTCGAAGGCCGCGTCGACTCGTACTACCGAGGCGAATAAAACGGTACAATCGCATCCCGTTCTTCTACGCGAACGCCTCGCTCTCGCAGCAAGTCACGAAAAACACCCGGCTCGACATCGGCGTGCTCAACCTCTTCGGTTCGATCTCGAGTAAGGTCTTCACGACCGGCGTGGGACCGTACATCGCCGAGAATCGTTTTGGCGGCGATGCCAACAGCTTCCAACACCAGACCCCGCAGACCCCGGTTACGGCGACCGTGAGCATCACGACTCGTATTTAAGCGACGCCCGGTTCGGTGTCGTGGAACGTGCCGCGTTTGGCGGACTCGTCGAGTTCGAGATCCTCGAGCAGATAATACACGATCTTGCGATCGTCGAATCCCACTTTCGCCAGTTGCCGGCCACCGATCTCGACGACCTCATGGATGTGGCCGCTCTGGCCCGCATACCGATAGTTCAGGGCCGTATAATTGTCTTCGCCCGCGCGCGGATGCGGGATCGCTTTCGTCCCGCGCAAAGGCGTCTTATGTCGATGGTCGCTCACGAGGAGAGCCTCGATCCGTTGAGAAGTGGCACGACCCGCTGGTTCTGCAAGGAGCGTCCATGTTCATCGAATACCGTGGCAAGACGCCGACCGTGCACCCGACGGCCTTTATCGCGCCCACGGCCGTGCTGATCGGTGACGTCGAAGTCGGTGAGTCGGCGAGCATCTGGTTCGGCGTCGTTATCCGTGGCGATAACGGGCCGATCCGGATCGGCGCTCGCGCGAACGTCCAAGATAACGCCGTCATCCACGTTTCGGAAGACTGCCGTACCATCATCGGCGACGACGTGACGATCGGCCATTGTGCGACGATGGAAGACTGCACGATCGACGAGGGCGCCCTGGTCGGAAGCAATGCCGTCGTGCTCAACGGCGCGACGGTCGGCAAGCGCAGCCTGATCGCCGCCGGAAGCGTCGTTGCGGCCGACGCGAACATCCCGGACGAAGTGGTCGCGGCGGGCGCACCGGCCGTCGTCAAGAAAAGACTCGAAGGCGGGGCGTCCGCATGGGTCGATCGCGCCGGCCAGAAATATGTCGCCCTTTCGCGGATGTATTTGCATCACGGCCTCGGCGACCCCGAAATGCACGAACTGGCCGCCGAAGCAAGCTCCCGTTAGCGTCAGCGAACGTCGCGGACGAGCGTGAGGTAGTCTTCGAGCGGCTCGCCATCGTCGAGAAAGCCCGCCGCCCGTAACGCAGCGAGTCGTGCGTCATTCGCGCGAAGGCGCGTCACGAGTACGGCGGCGAACCGCCCGACCGCCACGGCATTAGCCGCATCGACGACCGCGCGGAACGACGCCGGATCGCCTTCAAAATCGCTGCAGAAGAGCGACGAGCCGTCGATCGTCCAGCGCAGCGACGCGCCCCCCGCATGCAACGCTCCGGCATCGATCTCCGGCTCGCCGTTATGGACCGGCATAGTGCGCGCCTTCGCCGTACGGCACGAACAGCGTGTGCTCTTTGAGAAACCGCAGCTTCACGGTTCCCGTGGGTCCGCTGCGACTCTTGGCGATGATGAACTCAGTGAGATCGGGTTCAGGCGCGCTCTCGGGATTGTAGTACGCGTCGCGATAGAGAAACGAGACCAAATCCGCTTCTTGTTCGATCGCGCCCGAATCGCGCAAATCTGAAAGCATCGGTCGTTTGTCGTTGCGCGATTCGACGCCGCGATTGAGCTGTGCGAGCGCGAAGATCGGAATCTGCAGATCTTTTGCCGTCGCCTTGAGCGTGCGGCAGATTTCCGAGAGTTCGTCGTTCCGGTTCTGCGGACGCGAGGATGTCGAGGGGCGCACCAGCTGTAAGTAGTCGATGAAGACGGCGGCGAGGCCGTCGCCGGATTGCAGCCGGCGGCAGCGGCTGCGAATTTCCGTAACCGTCACCGTGCCCGAATCGTCGATGTAGATCGGTAACTGCGAGAGCGCGCTCATGCCGCTTGAAATCTTTTCCCATTCGGGGTCGCGGATATTCCCGCGCTTGAGATTCTGCGAATTGATACGCGCTTCGGCGCAGAGCAATCGCGTGACGAGTTCTTCGTTCGTCATTTCCAGAGAGAAGAACGCGACGGGCTTCTGTTCTTCTTTTGCGACCGCGGCGGCCATCGTCAGCGCCAGCGACGTTTTGCCCATCGCGGGCCGAGCGGCGAGAATCACGAAGTTGCCCGGTTGGAAGCCCGCCGTATATTCGTCGATATCGCGAAAGCCCGACGTCAGCCCCGTTCGATCGCCCCGCGTATGGTACGCGCGGTCGATCTGCTCGAACGCTCCTTTGAGCAGCTTGTGAATCGGCGAAAATTCGGAGCGATTCTGACGGCGGCCGACATCGTAGACGATCTGTTCGCTGCGGTCCAGCGCACCTTCGACGTCCTCTTCGTTTTCGAAGCCGATTTTCGTGATCTCGGTGCCGGCATGAATCAATCCGCGCAGCGACGATTTTTCACGCACGATCTGCGCGTAGTACTCGGCGGAAGCGGCCGTCGGAACGGTGTCCATCAGCGACGTGAGATACGGCAATCCGCCGACGCGATCGAGCAGATTGCGGCGTCGCAGTTCTTCGCCGAGCGTGATCTTATCGAGGGGTTCGCCACGCTCGTAAAGCTGCACGAGCGCGAGAAAAATCGTCTCGTGCACGTGCGCGTAAAAATCCGACGGCGAAAGCATCTCGCTGACCGCCGACATCATCTCACGATCGACCAGAATCGAACCCAGGACTGCCATCTCGGCTTCCAGATTGTTGGGCGGGATACGATCGACGCCGCCGAGCCCCGCCGCCGCGATCGTCATCGTTTCTCCGGCGTGCGCGGTCGCACGATATCGAGCGCGTCGAAGGCGTCGCGCACGTTGCCGACAAGCACGACCTCGATTCCGCCGATCGAGCGATCGACGTCGCGCGCGTTCTCGCGCGGAACGAGCACGCGACGCATGCCCGCTTGGCGCGCCGCGTAGAGCTTTTCGACGATACCGCCGACCGGCCGCACGAGCCCGGATATGGAGACTTCCCCCGTCAACGCGACGTCCCGCGGCAACGGCGTCTTCACGATCGCGCTGTAGAGCGCGAGCAAGATCGCGAGGCCTGCCGACGGTCCATCGATGTTGCCGCCGCCCACGACGTTGACGTGGAGGTCGTAATCCAGCGGATCGATGCCCGCGACGCGGCGCACGACGGCGGTCGCGTTGAAGACGCTATCTTTGGCCATCGAGCCCGCCGTATCGTTGAAACGCACCGTCCCCTTGTGCGGCTCGGACGCTCGGAAGGCGACCGCCTCGATCTCGATGAGACTACCGACGTGGTGGGCGACACCGAGTCCGAGCGTCTTACCGATCTCGCGACCGCGGCGGGCGCGCACCGGCGTGTGTTGCACGAGCCGGCCGGTCTGTACGACGGTCGTCACGTCCGCTTCGACGATCGTCGTGACGCTCGCTTTGCGTCGCGCGCTGGTCTGCGAACGGCGCGCGGCCGGTGACGCGCGTTCGGAATCGCGAAAGAGTGCGTGGCCGTGTGCGTCCGCGACGATCTGTACGGCTTTGCGGCCCTCGATCGTATACGATGCGATGAGACCGGGTACGCTCGCGGCGAGCTTAACGCCCAGTCGCCGCGCCGCACCGGCAACGATCTCGCGGATCTGGGCTTCCGTCAGCGGTTCGAAATAGACCTCGGCGCAACGCGACCGAATCGCGGGATCGATCTCACTTGGATCGCGCGTCGTCGCGCCGATCATCACGAAATCGGCGGGTGCGCCATCGTCGAACAACTTTTTGACGTAGGCGGGCACGCTCGGATCGCTACCGTCGTAATACGACGACTCGAACGTGAAGCGCTTATCCTCGAGAACCTTGAGCAGCTTCGTCTGCAGGGTCGCGTCCATCTCACCGATTTCATCGATGAAGAGGACGCCGCCGTGCGCCTTCGTCACGAGTCCGAGCTTGGGCTCCGGGATCCCGCTCTCGGCAAATTCGCGCCGGGAACCTTGGTAGATGGGATCGTGAACGCTCCCGAGCAGCGGATTGGTCGTCTCCCGCGGATCCCACCGCAACGTCGCGCCGCTCGCTTCGACGAATGGCGCGTCCTCGGCGAACGGCGCGTAGGCGCGTGACTTCGCGACGTCGAGCGCCAGCCGCGCCACCGTCGTCTTGCCGACGCCGGGCGGTCCGTAGAGGATGACGTGCTGCGGAAACGGCGACGAGATCTTCGCGAGCAGCGACGCGATTGCCGACTTCTGGCCGACGACGTCGGCGAGGGCGCTCGGGCGGAGCACGTGGAGCGCGGAAAGCGAAAGCTTACGCGTATCGAGCGCGACGAGATCGTCGAGTTTCTTCTGCGTCGCGGCGGTTTCGGGGCCACCGTCTTCGCGAATCGCCTCGAGTTTGAGATCTTTAAGATACTCGAGATGACGTTCGGCCATCTTGAGATTCACCTTCATATCGATCTTGTCTTCGACCGAGCGCTGAGCGACGAGATCGGCGAGACCGTCTTCGATCTCCGCGATCGCGTCGCGAAATTTCCCCGGCTGCGGAAGTCGCTCGAGCGTCGGATCTTCGAAGACGAGCCGCTGCAGCGCCAGAATTCGCTCCGGTAAGGCGCTCGAACGCATGAACTTAAGCGCGTTGAGCTTGCCGGCGCGCAACACCATCTTGTCCGCGCCGATCGTATTCGAAAGGACTTCGTAGAGGGCGGCGACGTAGCGGCGTACGCCGTCATCGCCACCGTGTTTTCGGCGAAAGCGGGCTACGAACGCGGGATCCGCCCCTTGCGCCATGCGAGACTAGGTCGTCGAAGCGATGACTTTGACGGTCGTCTTCGCGACGATGTTCTTCCCGAGCCGGATTTCGACAGGATAGCTCCCGAGCGACTTGATGTTCTCCGGCACTTCGATCTTGTGCCGATCGATTTCGATGCCGAGGGCCGCATGAATCGCATCGGCGACGTTCCCGTTGGTCACGGCTCCGAAAAGCCTCCCGTTACCGCCGGCCTTCGCGGGCACGCTGAGCTGGAGCCCTTCGAGCTGCTTGCCGAGCGCCTCGGCGTTCGCGATCGCCTCGGCGTCGCGCCGAGCTTTCGCCTTACGCTGCTGTTCGAGCAGCGCGAGCGAGCCCTTCGACGCTTCGGCGGCGAGCCCGCGCGGCAGCAGGAAATTGCGCGCGTAGCCGTCGGCGACATCCAGGACCGTACCGGTCGTGCCCAGCGACTTCACGTCGTTCATCAAGATAATTTTCATGCGTTACTCGGCGACGAAGGGAAGAAAAGCGATGACGCGCGCCCGCTTCACGGCTACCGTCAGCAGGCGCTGGTGCTTCGCACAATTACCGCTGATCCGCCGGGGTAGGATCTTACCACGCTCGGAAATGTATTTCCGCAGCCGCGTCACGTCCTTGTAGTTGATGTCGGGCTGCTTATCCGCGCAGAAATTACAGATCTTACGCTTCGGCCGGCGTTCTTTTTTCGCCGCGTTTCTCTTTTTCGATGTGCTGGTAGCCAAAGAATCATCCTCAATGTAGGTGGAGACGGCTGCGCCGGCCATGCGACGGCAGCCCTACATACGTGACGGCGCACGTCACGACCGAAACGAAGCTCGGATTTGGGGACGCCACCGTCCCAGGGTCACGAAAGGCGATTCTAGCGTAAAACGGTTCGTTCGTCTAGCAGGTTTCAGCGAAAGAGGCTCCCTCCGCCGGCAGGCCGATGCGCAGTCCGGCTTAAGGTTCCTTCGCGACGCGCCGATGGACAAGTATGGTCAGTTCCCCAAGTCGTCGTGCAAGGTTCGCCATGGCAAGGTTTCAACGTTTTCTGCGGGACGATACCGGTCAAGGGCTGGTCGAGTATGCGTTGATTATCGCACTCGTTGCCGCGCTGGCGTTTGCCGGGCTGACGCTACTGGGCGGCAAGAGCAACAATACGCTCAATAATGTCGCCAACCGGTTAAAATAGCTCCGAGCATGAGCACGTTCGAGCGTCTCCTCCTCGATGATGCCGGTCAAGGACTCGTCGAGTACGCGCTCATCATCGCGCTCGTCTCGATCGTAGCGCTGGCCGGTCTCTCGCTCTTCGGCGGCGACAGCAACAACTCGTTGAACAAGGCAGCCAACAGCTTACAATAGACCCGCCGGCTAGGGCTAGCCCACTCGGCGCTCCTTGTCACAAATGGCCGAAAGAATCGGGCGCCGTTCCCCCGCACGTTGATCTGCCGCGCGTCTGCGGCACGTCAAGGAGTGCAACATAACGAATGTCTATCGATCTGCGTGACTTCCTCATGCTCCCGTACGGCGAGCTCGAAGACCTCAACCTCGCCGCCAAGGAACAGCGCAGCAACCGCCTGCCGAGCCATGAGATCCAGGAAAAGCGCCTCAAATATCTGAGCGACGAAACGCGCATCAAAGCCGTTACCGTTCTCTTCAGCGATCTCGAAGGCCGGCTTCACATGCTGGATTACGATAAGAAGTTTTTGCTGAAGTCCTACGACAACCTCACCTTCGACGGGTCGTCGATCCGAGGGTTCAGTCAACAGAAAGAGAGCGATCTCCGCCTGGCGCTGGACTGGAGCGCGTTCTACTGGGCGCCGGGCGACGTCTTCGGGTCGGGCAAGGTCCTCGTGTTCGGCGACGTGCTCGCCCGCGACGGAGCGCCGTACGGCGCCGACATCCGCGGCAGCCTCAAAATGCTCTCGAACGACTTTTACGAGCGCGAAGGCTACACGCTCAACGCCGCTAACGAGATCGAAGGCTTCGTATTTGCCGGCCTCGATGCCGAGCGGCGTTACCACGAAACCGGCAAATTCGACTACGTGAACACGGGCGGATATTACCATTCGCTTCCGGGCGACCCGCTGCGCAGCTTCATCGATTCCGTCGCGGAAGTGCAGCGCGCGATGGGCTTCCAGAACGAAAAAGACCACCCCGAAGTGGCGCCGTCGCAATTCGAGATCAATTATAGCTACGGCGAAGTCGTCGCCGCGGCCGATCAGATTCAGATCTACAAATTGATTTGCCGGCAAGTCGCGACGCGCATGGGCATGTCCGTAAGCTTTTTGCCGAAACCCGTCGTCAGCGTCAACGGCAACGGAATGCACACGAACGTTTCGATCAGCAAGGGCGGGAAGAATATCTTCTGGGACGCCGCGGGTGAAGAGCGCCTGAGCCCCTTCGCGTGGCAGTTCGTCGATCGAATCCTCACGCACGGCAACGATATCTGCCTGATGCTCAATGCGAGCGTCAATGCGTACCGCCGGCTCGACCCGCACTTCGAAGCTCCCAATCAAATCAAAGCCTCGGCGATCGATCGGGGTTCCATGGTCCGGATCCCGTTCGGCAACGAACGCAGCGCGCGCGTCGAAGTGCGCTCGGTCGCGCCCGATGCAAATCCTTACATGGTCATGCTCGGCGTGTTCAGGACGGGTCTCGAAGGCAAGATTAGCGACGAAAGCAACCTGCGTCAGGCAGCCCACTACCTGCCCGACAATATCTATGATGCCATCGAGAATTTCCGCGCGTCGAGCTGGACGACGACGTTACTCGGCGAGGACGTCAAGGCGCGCTACGCCGATCTCAAACAAGCCAGCGCCGACCGCTGTCCGCGCCTCCTGGGCACGATCGTGAAAGCCCAAGAAGTTCAGTACCATCACGAAGTGTACAACCAATATCTTTGGAATATGTTCTAAAGTTCGTCTGGTTGCGACGAACGACGATGGAGCGGTCGTAAGAACGGGCGTTCCATCGCCCTAGTTCGAACCGTCGCCGCTGGAGACGTGGATCTGCGGCTGCCCGCCCGTGGAGATGATGACGATGGCATTCGAGCCTTCGCGGACGCGCGTTCCGGCCGGCGGCACTTGCTCGATAACGCTATTGGCGGAAGCTTGTGAAAATGCGGCCGCGTACCGGATGCGTAGTTTTACCGGCCGCACCGTCGTACCGCGGATTGAAACGAGATACCGACGACATTCGGGATCGCGACGAGCGGTAGACCGGAGCTCACATAGAGCGCGACGCGGTCGCCCCGATGCAACGCCGAGCCGGGTGCCGGCTTCTCGGCGATGACGCTTCCGCCGGGCACGCGCTCGTCCGCGCGCGAGATTACTTCGGCACGGAGGCCGCCCGTTGCTAGGACGCTTCGGGCATGCGCGACCGACGTTCCGCGCACGTCCGCGACGGCGACTGCGGGCGAACGCAACGCGGCGACCACAGCGGCAAGTATCGCAAACGCGAGCACGCATACCGCCACGGCTCCCCCGGCCCACAGTCGGGTTTTCGACACTGCGCGCTTGCCAACCGGCACCGGCTGCGCAGGAACGCGTTGTGCGTATCGCACCGGTGCCGATGTTGCGGCACGAGCGGCAGCAACGTAGGTTGCGCGAGGCGGCGGCGCGGGCGCCGGTTCGACGGCCGGCGCCGCTGCCGCCGTAACGCGGCCGACGAGCGTGGGAGCGTCACTTCCATACGCAGGCGGCGTACCCGCAGACGACGGGCCGATCTCGAGTTCGGCAAGTGCCGCATCCAGATCGCCCGCCGACGCGAAACGGGCTTGCGGGTCTTTTTGCAATAGTCGATGCACGATGCGTGCCAGCCCCGGACTCATGAACGCGTGCAGGCTCGCGATAGCCGGTACCGCATCACCGACGTGCGCGAGCGCGATCGCAACCGGCGAATCGCCGGTATAGGGCACCTCGCCCGCGCAAAACTGGTAGAGCATGATGCCGAGGCTGTATAGGTCGGAGGCGGGGCCGAGGGCGCGCCCTTGCGCTTGTTCCGGCGAGAAATAATGGACGCTGCCGAGCAACGCACCGGGCGTCGCCAGCGTGAGATCGCTCACTCCGATCGCTTTTGCGAGCCCAAAATCGGCGACTTTTACGAGGCCTTGACGGTTGACCAAAACGTTTGCGGGCTTGAGATCGCGATGGACGATCTGTTGTGCGTGAGCGGCGACTAAGGCGCAAGCGATCTGACGCGCATAGTCGATCGCGCGCGGCTCCGCAAAGCGGCGTTCTTGCGACAACATCTCGGCGAGCGAACGGCCCTCCACGTACTCCATGACGATCGCGTGCAAGCCGCCGTCGGAAACGATGTCGTACATCGAAACGACCCGTGAGTCGACGATCCGCGCGGCTAGCCGCGCTTCGGTATAGAACCGTTGCACGAACTCGCCATCATGCCCGTAGGCGGCCTTGAGCACTTTTACCGCGACCGCCCGGCCGAGCAGTTCGTCGCGCGCGCGCGAAACGGTACTCATCGCCCCTTCACCCAGAAGGCCGTCGATACGGTAGCGCCCGGCGAGGAGCCGCGCGGCGGTCCGGTCCATGACGCGTCCTTTCCCGCGCGGCGTTAAATCGCTTTACAAACGAACGATTATCGGATGCTGGTTGCGAAGAACGTTCCATTCTGGGAATATCCGTACGCCGTAATATGCCGGGCCGGCGTAAGCGATCCCGAGATGGCACCACTAGCTTGAGCCTGGCTTATATCGATGCGAACCGGCGGCAAGCCGACGAGGGTAACGACGTTGCCGTCGACGGAGAGAATCGTCCCGTTCACCTGCTGCTGCCCGTAGCCGGCGTTCTGCCCGCCACCGGTGCAATTGACGACGAACACGTTGTTCTGATAGCAGCCGCTCAGCGTATAATGCTGTCCGACGTTGAGCGGCGTGCCGCTCGCATTGACCGTGATGGTGCGGCCGTCGTCGAGCCGGACCTGAGCGGTATTGCCGTTGACGCCAAGCACGGTGCCGCTGATCGTGGCAGTGCTGCCGGACTGACCGTCGCGGTGGTGCCGATGGTGCTTGCGATGGCGCTGCTCGCCGTCGCCCTGCTCGTCGTCGCCATGCTTGCACCAGCCGCGCTCGTGGCCGGCAGGATTGACGCAATCCTGGCCGCCGTGATGCTCGTCTTCGTCGGCGAGCGCCATCTGCGCGGCGATGTTGGTGAAACTTGCGGGCTGGTTCGTGGGCGTGAATGCGGCGCCGAGCAGCATCGATGCAGTCGTAGCCGTGGCAAACGCTGCCCCGTACCCAAATCTCAGTAGTCCTCGCATCGTGCCTCCTAACGTATCGGTAAGAATAAACTTAAGGTGACACGGTAACGAGCGTTTCCCAGAATCGGTTCGTCCGGGCGAAAAGAGTGACCGGATCGTGATGGGTCGAGCATGCAAAAAGGGCACGGCGAACGTCGTCGCCGGGCCCTTTCCCGTGTCGTGCGCCGGGTTAGTGGAGGTGGAACCCGATCCCGACGTAGGGTGAGATGTGTGACTCGTTGGAGGGAGCGCTATTGCGCGCCGTCGTCCGGTCGCCGAGCAGACCCGCGTTGATGAAGATCGGACTGCGGTTGGGCGCGAGCGCGAGACCGGCGTCGTACTTGAACATGCGATACGACAGTCCGAGCGAGCCGGGCTCGCCTACCGTGTTTCGATAAGCGCCGGTCAGGTTCGGATAGTAATACGTGCTGAAGTAAAGCGAGATGGGCCCTTCTTTATCGGGCAATTTCTCGATCCCGAGGCCGAGACCGCGCACGCGCGGATACCCGACGTTGTTATATTTCTCGAGGTAGCTGACGCCGAGATACAGACGCGGATCGAGCAGTTTGATGCCCAGACGTCCATCGTATTGTTCGTCGGTGATCGTCGTGCGCGGCACGAATTGCTGACTGTTGCGGCCGATAGTCGTAACGCACCCGATGTCGCCCGGGCACGTTCCCGCGACGTTCGCGATCGATTGATCGTGCTGATAGGTATACGTCCGATACTCGGCACCGATCAACAGCTGCAAATTATGCAACGTAAACTCGTGTAAACCGAGCGCGCGGAACGATTGGTGCCCGTGATTCGCGGGACTGAACTCGTTGGAAACCTTCGGATTGACGAGATAGTCGCCAATCGCAATCGTCTCGAGCGCTTGACGGAACGTCTCGTGTCCGTTCCGATCGTTATTGAGATTCGAACCCGAGGGTCCAATCGGAACGGGCGTCGCGGCCGGAGCGGCAGCCGGCGCGGGCTGAGCGCCCGCTGCGACCGAGCCGAAGGCCAGCAGCGCGGGAAGAGCGGCGAGCGAAGCGCCGATGCGAAGGCGGCGCACTAGCGGGGCGCTCCAGCATACGGAAAGTCGTTCTGGTAATGTTTTGCCGCGGGGGTGACGTTGTCGCTGGTCAAGCAGGGAGTTTCCTTACCATCGTCTGGAGCGAGGCCGAGTTTCGGAATGAGACTTCCGAAAAGCGAACCGAGAGAAAGATCGATAACGGGGCTGCGTAAATCGCGTCCGCCGAAATGACGGTACGGATCGCCGAGGGCGCGCTTGATGCCGTAGATGCCGAACGGCGGAACCGCCCGCACGACGGCGACGGGCAGGCCGCTCTTACCGTTGGTTTCGACGGCGAGATAGCGCGCCGGGCCCGGTGCCGAGAGATCGGCTTCGATCGCATCGGGAATGAGGACCTTGACCGCAGCATCGGCGATCCTTGGGGAACGATGGGCGACGTTGATCATAAAGCTATGAATCGAATTCGCAAGAACCATATCGTTCGTGATCGGGCTGCGGTTCGTTTTGTCGTGATCAGCGAAGTTTTCCGTCGCTTCTTTAACGGCCGGTCGCGCGAGACGTTCCACCTGGGTGTACGTCACGTTCGTGCCGGCGTCGGTACCGAGAAGCTTAGCGACATTGTTCTTTACGTTCTGTAACGACGCGAACGGCGAGCTTTCCGAAGCGCTGCCGTCGTTTATCGGCAACGAAGTCGTCGCCCAGACGTTGATGCGGCCCACGTCGCCGGTCGGGTCGGCGAGCAGACGGCGCGGCATTTCGAAGGCGATCTGCAAGACGTTGAAGCCCGCCAAGAAGTCCTGCCCGTCCTTACGGAAGCAGGCCGCGGTCGGCGGCGGCGGATTCGGCTGATTGTGGAAGTCCCGGTCTGGAATGATCTTGAAAAATTGCGATAGATCGAAATAGAACGGATCTTCGCGCGGCCCCGCATAGGCGTGGACGCCATTGGAAAGCATCGTCGGCGCATCGAAATTAAACGTGCCGGTCGGCGCGACGAACGTCGACAGAACGCCCTGCATATTCGGCTTCGCAGGTCCGTACATCGTTAATTTTTGGGACGGTCCGGTACCGGACGCTTTCAACTGCACGACGAGATCTTCGTTGAAATCGTTCCCGGTGCCGATTTTGAACTGATACATCGCGCCCGGATCGAACGAGCGGGAGTTGCCCATACCGGTGGGAATCAGCGGCGAAACGTCCATCGCGAGGACCACCGCGTTCGGGTCGTGGGGGCTCGGGTAGACGAAGACGTCGGTGATATCGATGCCGGGCCGGCTTACCGTCAGCGGCGAGTCTTGGTGGTCGGATGCGACGAGGGAGCGGACGCCGTACGTGCCGATGGCTGCCACGAGGGCGACGCCGGCAGTACATGCGAGCAATCGCTGTACGAAGGTTTGCACGTTATGCTTCCTGGGGGAGTGTGACGACGTCGCGCACCTTCTTCGTCGATTCGAACCGAAGTGCTACGAACCGCGCCTGCGTGAGGGGAAACGCGAACGAGCTCGACGTCTATAATTCTTAACGCATACCCTAAGCAAGCGGATGTCACACACGTTGCCGCGTGCCCACCTGCGAGGAAATCCCCGCTCGCCGCCGCACGAAGCCCGCCATGGCCGCAAAACGCAAGATCGCTCCGCCCAAGCCGCGCCTCGACCTGCCCTGGTCGCAGCTAAAGCGAGCGCAGCAGAACCAGCTCTATACGAAAGCGCTGCACGATTACACGACCGGTCGCGGACCAAATCCGGGCTCGAGCGGCGATTTTCAGCGCAAGCAGGCCACGGCCGAAGCGAAGGCCTGACCCGCCTCAGTTCACTCTTCGCCGTCGTAGTAGCCCAGCGGCTCGGAACGAACGACCCGCGACTCGGGCGAGCGAACCATCCATTTTCCGCTATCGGGATAGTGACACGATTCGCCAAGTGGATTGTCCGCGACGACGTACAGGAGCAGATCCACGGGTCCGTCATTGACGATTTGATGCGCCTGGCCCGGTTTGAAGAGGAACGCGTCGCCTCGCGCGATGGGCGAGATTCCAGCGTCGTGCCGCACCTGGCCCGTACCGGAGATGACGTGATAGAACTCCCATTGCATAGTATGGGAGTGAAATGGACAGGGCGCCTTGCCCGGCGGTATGCGCGCGATCTCGACATCGAATGGATGGCGCGCCATGAGATCGGTCGAGGCCGGATCGCGGCCGAGCGCCTCGGAGATTTCTTTGCCTGCCCCGGCAAAACGTCCGCCCGGAGAAGACCATGCGAACTCCGCCAGTTCGTCGGTATTGATTTTACGCAAGCCACACCATTCGTATCGCGGTATCGTTGGAAGATGCTGCATGACGTTCCGGCGGCTCGCGCGGCGGTCCGCTTCGTAACGCCGCACGCGGCGCGGTACGGTAACGTGCGATGCGCTTTTCGGTAGGCGTCAACTATTGGCCGCGGCGCAGCGCGATGGCGATGTGGCGCCGCTTCGACGCGGGCGAAATCGCGGAAGACTTCGCACACATCGCGGGGCTCGGACTCGATACCGTTCGCTTCTTTTTGCGCTGGGACGATTTTCAGCCGCAACCGGACGCTCTGGATTCCGTCATGCTGGGCCGTCTCGACGTCGTCATCGCTCTCGCATCCGAAGCCGGTCTGCGCGCGATGCCGACGTTGTTCTGCGGCCATATGAGCGGCGTCAATTGGCTTCCCGCATGGACGCTCGATGCGCGGACGTCGCACGGACGCTTTCGCACCATCGCAGACGACGCTCCATCGTCGCACGGCATCGGCGATATGTACGCCGGACCATTGCTCGACGCGCAGGTGCTCTTCGCACGCACGGTCGGAGAACGTTTACGATCGCACCCCGCGATCGTAGCGTGGGATCTCGGCAACGAATTCAGCAATCTACGCGAACCCGCAAGCGAATACGTCGCTGCGGAGTGGAGTCGCCGTCTCACGCGCGCGTTGCACGAAACGTCGTCGCTGCCCGTTACCGCCGGCATTCACGGCGAAGATCTGACGCGCGATCGAAACATTCGCTTCGGGCCGCTCTGTGCGCCCTTCGCGTTTGCGAGCATGCACGGCTACAGCGTGTATAGCGGCTTCGCGAAGGATCGCCTGGACACCGAAGTCGTGCCGTTTCTCGCACGGCTCGCGGCCGCGTTTTCGTATAAGCCGGTGCTCTTTACAGAATTTGGAAATCCAACCTGTCCGCCCGGAAAATTATCGCCCTTCGAACGCGTCGCTCTGCCGGACGAACCGCCGAACCCTACGATTTCGCCCGACGATGCGCTCTTTGCGACGTATGCCTGCTTGCGTGAAGACGAGAACGCAGCCTACTGCACGGGCGTCTTGGAACGACTCCACGCCGACGGTCGCTTGGGGGCGTATTGGTGGTGCTGGGCCGACTACGACGACGCACTGCGCGCGGAGCCGCCCTTCGATCGAGCGCCACACGAGCTGAATTTCGGCATCGTTCGAAGCGATGGGAGCGAGAAGCCTGTCGCGGGCGCCCTGGCGGCGTTCGCTCGTGCGCAACGCGAGGTCATCGCGGTCGTGGAAAAACCGCTCATCTCCGACACGTATTATTACCGCACCTTACCGACCAGCACGAAGACGCTGTACGAGTCGTTCCTGCGCACGACCGGCGACCGGCACCCGCCGGTCTAGGCGTTCGCAGCGCGAACGCTACCCGACGTTTTCACCGTACTCGGGCGCAACAGGTAAAATACGGCTGCCACGACGACGTTGATGATCGCTTGCGTCACGAATTGCGAGCCCGTCATCGTATGAGCTGCGACCAAGCCGTAGAACGCGTAGGCGATCCCGATACCTTGTTCTGCGATCGGAATCCAGACGAAGGCCCGATAGCGCAGCGGGTCCGTTGCGGTGAGCAGATAGACCGCCCCGAGTAGGAACAGCACCATCCCGTACTGCTGGCTCATCGAAAAGAGATCGCCCGTCCAACCGCTCTTGGGCATCCAGCCCACAAACGAAGCTCCGAGCGGTGCGGCGAACGTCGAAAGCGAGGCGTTGATGAATTCCCACACGGCCCAGACGACCAGGAGTCCCTGAAGCGGACGCGTCGATTTCATGTGATCGAAAGCCTTTCATAAGCCGGAGTCGGTGCGATATCGTCGCGGCGCGAGCATCCGTTGCAGCCAACGGCGCACGGCGTACGTTCCGTCGACGGCGTGACGGTTGCGAGTTTTTTTCGGGGCAAGAGTCGCCGTGCGCTCGCGACGACGCTATTGAAGGGGCAGAGGTAGCGACAGATGCCGCGTTTGCCCAAAATGGCGACACTCCCCGCCACGACCGCCGCGAGCGCGAACTGGAAGAGATGACGCTCCCACGCGAGACTGAAGTTGAGCGGCATGCGATCGTGCGCGGCGAGATTGGGAAGCGCGAGCCAACCGACGGGCATCCACATGACGACGAGCGCGAGCGTAAGGAAGCGGCCCAAACGCGCATCGAGGCGCAGCCGGGGACGCGCCAGGGGTTCGAAGATGTCTTGGATGGCCCCGATCCAGCACATCGTACCGCATACGAGGCCCGAGCCAGCGACGGTAATTCCGACGAGCGCGAGCCAAAAGATGGCGCCGACCGCCAGCCACAGCGGCCCGGGAAGATGGACCTCCACGAGAGCGAGATTGACGAACACGAAGATGATCTGCAAGAGGCGCCGTCGCCGCTGCGGTGAGAGGCCCCCCGTCGCTCCTGCCGTTCGCTTCATGGTGCGCTCGATGGTACGATAGCGACGATGCCCGCGCCGCGACGTGGGTCACGGAGCGACATCCCGATCGGAGAAGTGAAGATGCGAATCGCCTTCGTGCGCGCGGTTCTGGGCTCGGTCGCCGTGGGCGAGCTCGCCTGGAGCCTGCTCTTCTACCTCCGGCCCGAAGCGGCGCTCGCGGCGCTCGGACGCGGCGTGCTGGATCCGGTCATCGCTCGCCAGTATCCGCTCTATCTCGCCTCGGTCGCACTCGCTTACGCGCTCGCGGCGACGGATCCAGCACGCTATCGCGGCATCGTGTGGATCTGCGTGGCACAACGCGGCGTGGAACTGGCGGTAGCGCTCATCGATTGGCGCGCGCACGCGATCCCCACCTCGTCGCTTGTGTGGCTCGGCACGCTCGAGATCTCCATCGCGCTCGTGCTGCTCTTGGCGCTTCGCCGCGGCGTAACGAACGCGCGCGGCCGCGCGCTACCGGAGCCGCGCGATCGAGGCCTAATGCGACTGCTCCGCGCGTTCGGCGGGCTGCAGCTCTTTTGGTTCTTCGCATCGACGATTTTCGTGCAACTCGGAGCGCGCTTGCTCGGCTGGAAACTGCAGGATCCATACACGACGCAGCAGCAGGGCATCGCGCTGCTGATCATCGGCCTGACGAGCGTACTCGCCGCATCCGACGTGTCACGCTATCGCGTTTTCGTATGGGTGCCGATCGCGAGCCAACTCATCGGAATGGTGAACGCGCTCAACGAGATCCGTCTGGGCTCCATCGGCTGGGGACCGGCGGCCGTACAGTGGACGATCGAATCGGCAATCGCGGGTGCGTTCGTATACTTTTCGCGACACCAGTTGCGGACCATGAAGCCGACGCACGCGCTCGCGGAATAACGCGGACGCTTCGATGGCGAACGAAAAGCGCAGCCCGGGTTCGACGGTCGACCTTTCGCAAGACGAGGAACGCGATGTCGAGGACCGCAGCCCGCCGCGCGCCGCCGTCGTGTTCGAAACGGTCCGCCGCGAAGGCGAGATCGAATTGGAGCGGCCGATCTTCTCGCTCGCAACTTCGGGGCTCGCCGCAGGCCTATCCATGGGGATGTCGCTCGTCGCGCAGGGCCTCATTCGGTCCATGCTGCCGGACACGCATTGGCGGCCGCTGGTCGACAGCGCCGGCTACACGGTGGGGTTCCTCATCGTCGTCCTCGGGCGGCAGCAGCTCTTCACGGAGAACACAATTACGGCGATTCTCCCGCTCCTGGACGCTCCGAAAAAACTGCCGGTGCTGCAACGCGTCGCACGCCTTTGGGCCGTCGTGCTGCTGGCGAACCTCGTCGGCGCCGCACTTTTCGCGTACGCCGTCGCAGATTCGTCGATTTTTTCAAACGACGTGAAACGGTCGTTCCTCGAGCTCGGGACGCTGGCTGCGGCACCCTCGTTTTGGGAGATCGTGGTACGCGGTATCTTTGCGGGCTGGCTCATCGCACTCATGGTGTGGCTGCTGCCCGGCGCAAATCAAGCGCGGCTGCCCGTCATTTTGATTATCACCTACTTTGTAGGCCTGGGCTCGTTCTCACACATCATCGCAGGCTCGATCGAAGTACTCTACGTCGTCGCAAGCGGTCAGCTGACGTGGCTGCACTACCTCGGCAGGTATTTGTTGCCGATCTTCATCGGCAACGCACTCGGCGGCGTGTCGCTCGTCGCGTTGCTCAGCTACGGGCAAGTCGTCGCGGAAGGCGGCGATGTCGAACGTGCGCCGGATTCGGCGCGCTAATGGAACGTGACGACGTCACCCTGCACGACTTGCGCATCTTCCTCGAGTTCGCGCGAACCGAACACCTGGGCCAGGCCGCAGAAGCCCTGGAGCTTTCGACGGCCGCGGTGCAGCGGGCGGTGCGCAGCCTCGAGGATCGTCTCGGAGTGCCGCTCTTCGCGCGCGACGGCCGGCGGTTACGACTGTTGCACGCCGGACGCATTCTCGCAGACCAAGCCGCGCGCGTGCTCCGTTCGCGCGACGATGCGATCGACGCCGTGCACCTCGCGGCGGGTCTGGTGCGCGATGTCGTGCGCGTCGGCTATCTCTATTCGCTGGGCCTGCGCGTCATGCCCGAGTTGATCGTGCGCGTGAAAGCCGCGGTGCCACAGGCGCGGGTGGAACTACGGCACGGCTCGACGGCGGAACTCGTCGGCGGCGTTCTGGCAAGCGAACTCGACGCGGCGTGCGTCGCGCCGCTGCCCGAACAGCGCGATCTCGAAACCGTGCCCATGTTCGAGGAAGCGCTGCTCCTCTGCGTTCCGGCGGGGGACGCACTCGCGGGACGTGCGAGCGTCGATCTACGCGCGGTGCGCACGCGGCCGTTCGCGGCGCTGCGACAGGGTTTCGGCACGCGCGCGTACCTGCTCGAAGCGTGCGCGCGCGCCGGCTTTCGACCGGCGTTCGCCTACGAAGTGGACGACATCTTTACGCTCGAAGGTCTCGTCGGCGCGGGTCTCGCGGTCTCCGTACTGCCGGCGCAAATGAGGACCATCGCGAATGCCCGCGTCGCCTACGTGCCGCTCGTACCGAGCTGCGCGACGTCGCGTGTCGTCGGGCTGGTCTACCGGCGGACCGGCAAACGGCATCGCGCCCTCGCGTCGCTCGTGGCAAGCGCCCGGGCCTGGCACGCGTAGGCCTTATGTCGCGTGCGCGAGGGTGGTTTCGTACTCCGTCGAGACGTCGCGATTCGTGTAGTCCTGCATGCGGGACGCCGCGAAAAGGGAGATGACGGCACAGGCCGCGATGTACGCCGAAATCGCGTACCCGGTATGAAATTTGGCCAAGAGAAACGTCGCGATCAGCGGCGCCGGGCCGCCAGCGATGATCGACGCCAGCTGGTAGCCGAGCGACGCGCCGCTGTACCGCAAACGCGGCGTGAAGCTCTCCGCGATGAGTGCCGCCTGCGGCCCGTATTGGATGTCGTGCGTCAGCAGCGAGATGAAGACCGCGACGAAGATGAGCGCCGGCATCGCCGTATTGAGAAGCGCGAAGTACACGAATCCAAAGATGCCCGTCGCGGCGGCCCCGATCATGTACACGCGTCGCCGCCCGAATATATCCGAGAGATGGCCGGCGAGCGGATTCCAGATCAGCGATCCGACGGCGGCGGTCAACACGGCGAAAAGCAGCAGATTGCGCGGCTGTTTGAGAACTTCGGTACCGTACGTAAAGACGAAGGCCGTAAAAATGTAGAACGGCGCTTGTTCGGAGAGCCGGACCAGCGCGCTCAAAACGACCTCGCGCCATTGCGTGCGCAACACGTCGGCGACCGGCGCTTTCGAAACGCGGTTTTCGGCGATCACACGTTTGAACGTGGGCGTTTCGGAGATGCCGACTCGGATATACAAACCGATCGCGACGAGGATCGCGCTGAGAAAGAACGGCGCACGCCAGCCCCAGACGAGAAACTGATCGCCGGAAAGGGCGCTGAACCCGAGCACCGCCAGATTGGCGAGAAAGAGACCTGCGGGAACGCCGAACTGCGGCCAGCTTGCGATCAAGCCCCGTCGGTTGTTGGTCTTCGCCCATTCCATGGCGAGCAGAACCGAGCCGCCCCATTCGCCGCCGACACCGATACCTTGTACGAAGCGCAGCAACGTCAGCAGCACCGCACCCCAGATGCCGATCTGCGCATAGCCGGGGACGAACCCGACGAGAAAGGTCGCGACGCCCATGAGCAGCAGCGTCGCGATGAGCGCCGCCTTGCGGCCGAGGCGATCGCCGTAATGACCGAAGATCGCAGCACCGATGGGCCGTGCGATGAAGCCGACGGCGTAGACGAGAAATGCCTGCAGCGTTCCGACGAGCGGATCGCTGTTGGGAAAGAAGAGCTTCGCGAAGACCAATCCCGTTACGGTGCTGTATAAGAAAAAATCGTACCATTCGATCGACGTGCCGATCGTACTCGCGATGACGGCGCGCGTGAGTTCGCGGCGCTGCTGCGCGGCGCTAAGCTCGGGGGCTGTGGTCGCTCGTGACAAGGTCGTCTCCTCGCGGCAGCCGCCGAACGATACCGGCGGGAACGCTTTCGGTACTGTAGCAACGCGCGGCGCCGGGTTCCAGCGCAGCGCCGACACGATCGTTGCGTGGAACGCAACGATCGTCGAGCAGCCTCGCTTGTTCGGTCGAGCGGGGGCCGCTACAGTACCGGACATGCACCCGTCCGTCACGCGAAACTGGTCGACGCGACGTGCCGCCAAAGCGGCGCGACTCGCAGATGCCGGGCGCTATCTGCGCGGCAAACGCGTCGAGACGGACGCGATCGTGCCGTTTCTCGAAACCGTCGTACGCGCGCGCGATCGCGTCTGCCTGGAAGGCGACAATCAAAAGCAGGCGGATTTTCTTTCGCGCAGCCTCGCCGCCGTCGACGCCGCGCGCGTTCACGATCTGCACCTGCTGCTTTCGGTAATCGGCCGGCCCGAGCACCTCGATCTCTTCGAACTCGGTATCGCATCGCTCGTCGACTTTTCGTTTTCGGGGCCGCAGAGTTTGCGGCTCGCGCAACTCGTCGCCGACGGCCGCGTCCGCATCGGTGCGATCCACACGTACCTGGAATTATTCGGGCGCTATTTCGTCGACCTCACGCCGAACGTGGCGCTGGTCGCGGCCGATAGCGCCGATGCCGAAGGCAACCTCTACACCGGCGCCAATACCGAAGAAACGCCGACGATCGTCGAGGCGACCGCCTTTCGCAACGGCATCGTCATCGCGCAGGTCGACGAGATGGTCGACCGCGTGCCGCGCGTCGATATTCCAGGTTCGTGGGTCGATGCCGTCGTCGTCGCCGACCGGCCCTACGCGATCGAACCGCTCTTTACGCGCGATCCCGAGCAAATCGACGACGTGCAAGTGCTCATGGCGATGCTCGCGATTCGCGGCGTCTACGAGCGGCATCGCGTGAAGCGGCTCAACCACGGCATCGGCTTCGACACTGCCGCGATCGAACTGATCTTGCCGACGTACGGTGGCTCGCTCGGCTTACGCGGTGAGATCTGCACGCATTGGGCGCTCAACCCGCATCCGACACTGATTCCGGCGATCGAATCGGGCTGGGTCGAAAGCGTGCACTGTTTCGGCGGCGAGCTTGGGATGGAGCGCTACGTCGCCGCGCGTTCCGACGTATTCTTCACGGGCTCGGACGGGTCGCTGCGTTCGAATCGAGCGATGTGTCAGACGGCGGGTCTATACGCGACCGATCTCTTCATCGGCTCGACGCTGCAGATGGATCGCGATGCGAACTCGTCGACGGCGACGCTCGGACGCATCGCAGGCTTTGGCGGCGCGCCGAACATGGGCAACGATCCGCACGGGCGGCGACATGCGTCGCCGACGTGGCTCGGCACGCTTCCCGGCGCGAGCGAGATCGAACGCGGCCGCAAGCTCGTCGTGCAATTGGTCCAGACCTTTCGCGAATCCGGAACGCCGACGTTCGTGGAGCGCCTCGACGCCGTCGAACTCGCGCAGAGCTCGGGCTTTGCGATCCCACCCGTCATGATCTACGGCGACGACGTCACGCACGTCGTGACCGAAGAAGGTGTCGCGTATCTCTATCGCGCGCGCGATATCGACGAACGGCGCGCGGCGCTCGCCGCGGTCGCGGGCGTCACACCGCTCGGCATGGAGCGCAGCACCGCCCGCGTCGAGGAATTGCGTACGGCGGGGATCGTCGCGTTCGCAGAGGATCTCGGCGTACGGCGCGGCGAGGCGCGGCGGTCGCTGCTCGCCGCGAAAACCGTGCGCGATCTCGTTACTTGGTCCGACGGGCTCTACGAGCCGCCGGCACGCTTTCGGAGTTGGTAATTCGCGATGCATGACATCGTCGTCGAACGCGCGGGCGGCCGCGCGATCGCGCACCGCAGTCACGTCGGCGTCGTCGCCTCGGGCAACCTCGAAGTGCTCTGCGAACCCGCGGCCGGCCCCGGCGCGCGCGTCACCGTTCGAACGACCGTCGACGGCTTCGATGCGATCTGGCGAGCGGTGCTCGAACGCTTCCTCGCGCGACACGACGTCGCCGCCGATTTTGAAATCAACGATTTCGGCGCGACGCCCGCGATGGTCACGCTGCGGCTCGAACAAGCCCTCGAAGCGGCCGGCACGTGAGCGTCGCACGCGTGCCGCTCTCGTTCGCCGAAGCGACGCCGCGCGAACGGCTGGGCGCGCTCGTCGAGCACTTCGTCGAATTCCTCGATCCCTTCGAGCGCGTGAGTTCGCCGCATCTCGCCGCACACGGACTGGTCGCACAACGCGACGACGGCGTCGTCGCCGGCCGCGGAACCATCGCGGGAATAACGGTGGGGGCGGTTGCAATCGACGGACGTTTTCTCGGCGGTTCCATCGGCGAGATCGGCGGGGCGAAGATCGCGGCGACGCTCGAAGGCGCGCCGGGCGGCGCGCTGATCGTCTTCGATACCGGCGGCATCCGGCTCCAAGAAGCCAATCTCGGCATCCTTGCGATCGCGGAAATTTGCGATGCGATCGTGGCGCTGCGCGCGCGCGCGCCCGTCGTCGCGGCGATCGCGGGGCGCGTCGGGTGCTACGGCGGCATGTCGCTCGCGGCGTCGTTATGTTCGCACATCGTCATGACCGAAGGCGCGCGCTTCGGGCTCAACGGTCCCGACGTCGTCGAACAGGAAGCGGGGGCGGGCGAACTCGACTCGCGCGACCGGCCGACGATCTGGCGGCTGACGGGCGGCGCGCGCCGGGTCGCACAAGGCCACGCGGACGTTTTGGTATCCGACGACTGCGACGCGCTCGCCCTCGCGCTGCGCGCCGCGTTCGACGCGCCGTCGCAGCACGCCGAACGCCTTTCGACGACGCGTTTATGGGCGACGTTCGACGCCGCGCTCGGAGAAAACGTATGACTCGCGGCGAGTATTGGGTGCGCGCCCTCTTTACCGATGCTCGCTACGCAGCGAGCGCCGTACCGTCGGTACGCGTCGTCGATGGAACGCTCGAGGGCACCGCGTGGCGCGCCGTCGCCATCGTCCCGAACGCGACGGCACGTTTCGCGCGCGCGCGCGGCGGCGAACTTGGGCTCGAGGAAGGCCTCGCGCTCGCCGAAGCCGTGCGCGCGGCACCGCGCGGCGCCGCGCTCCTGGCGGTCGTCGATGTGCCGGGCCAAGCGTTCGGACGGCGTGAAGAGGCCGCGGGTTTGCAGCTCGCGCTCGCAGCCGCGGTGGACGCGTATGCGACGGAGCGGCGCGCGGGCCGGCCCACTTTCGCGCTCGTCGTCGGGAAGGCGATTTCGGGGGCGTTTCTCGCCCACGGATTGCAGGCCGGCTGGATCGGGGCGCTACGCGATCCCGGCATCGAAGTACACGTGATGTCGGCGGCTTCGGTCGCGCGCGTCACGCGGGCGACGCCCGCTGAAGTCGCCCGCGTCGCGACGATCGTTCCCGCGACCGCGCGCGACATCGTAACTTTCGCGCGCTTCGGTGCGATCGACGCGCTCTTCGATATCCGCGACCCGCTCGCACCGAGCGTAACGGAACGCGACACGATCGTGCGTGCGCTCGTCGAGGCGCATAAACGCGGACTCGGTACGCGAGCACCGCGCGAACGGCTGGCGGCGACCTCCGCTCGCGTAACCCGCGCCCCCGCCCTCGACGTGCGCGAACGAATCGCGCGCGCCTGGCGGGCCTGATGCGCGCGTGCGTGCACGATCTCGTGCGGATCGGCCCCGCGACCAGGGCCCGGCTCGAATTGCCGGCCTGGGCCGAAGCGTCGCTCGCGCGAGCGTCGTGGGTCGTCGTTCGGCGCGCGTGCGAACGCGATGGCGTTGCGGTCGGCGTACGCGGTGCGACGCGCGGCGAGCGTTGCGCGACCGCGATCGCGGACTCCGATATACTCGCGCGGCAGCGACCCGAAGACCTCGTCTCCGCGGTGTACTCTTCCGCGGGTGCGCTCGCGGATGCAGCGCGGCAGCTCGACGGCGCGGCGCGGGCGTGCGGTCTGGTTTGGGGGCCCACCGGCTCGTACGCGTTCGAACTCGCAAGCGGCACGAAGGCGACGCACGCCGCGAGCGACCTCGACTGTATCGTCCGCACCACGGGCGCGACCCCGGCGGCCCTGCTCGCGTTCGCACGCCGCTGCGGCGAGATCGCACGGACGCAACACACGCGCATCGACGCGGAGCTGGCCTTCGCCGGGTTCGGTATCGCGCTTGCCGACTTCGTGACCGGCGGCCGCCGCATCGTCGCGAAAACGCCCGGCGGTCCCGCGTTCGTCGATCGGGCGTCGCTGGCATGGCGCGCGTAGCGGCGCTCGCGCGGGCCGCGACCAGCGCGCTCCTGGACGAACTGGCGACGACGCCGAAACCGGGGCTCGTGGATCTCGAGCATCGCGGCGCGCATCGCGACCTATGTTTCGCACGGTTACACGACTCCGCGCACGCGCTGGAAACGACGTTCCGCGCGATCGGCCGCGCCGCTGCGGGCAACCGTCCGTCGATCGCGCTGCGCGAGGAGATCGGCGCGCTCGCGCGTCGCGGCGAACGCGCGATGCTCGTTGCTAGCGGCGGCAGCAACACACACCGCGGCGCACTTTGGGCGCTCGGCTTACTGGTGGCCGGCGCGGCGGCCTCGCCGGCAGCGCGCGAGGCGAGCGCGATCGCCGCGCGCGCCGGCGCGTTGGCACGCATTCCGGACCGTTTCGCGCCGGCCGGCGCAAGTCACGGAACGCTCGTCGCACGACGCTACGGAGCGAGCGGCGCGCGCGGCGAGGCGGCGGCGGCCTTTCCACACGTCGTGCGACTCGCGCTGCCGCTCGTACGGCGCGGATGCGCGCGGGCGGACGTGCTGCTCGCGCTGCTCGCGCGCATCGACGATACGTGCGTGCTCCACCGCGGCGGACCCGGCGCCCTCGCGTCCGCGCGAGCGGGCGCCGTCGCGGCGCTGCGCGCGGGCGGCACGACGACGCGCCACGGACTCGCGCGGACGCGCGCCCTCGACGCGACGCTCGTGGCCCGCAACGTGTCTCCGGGAGGCTGCGCGGATCTGCTGGCGGCGGCGCTCTTTCTCGACGCCGTCGCGCCGTGATCGCATGGCTCTTTCCCGGTCAAGGCGCGCAGCGGCCGGGCATGTTGCACGAACTTTGTCAGTTGTCCGGCGGCGCCGACACGCTGCGCGAAGCGGAGCGCGTTCTTGGGTGCGCCGTGCGCGACGATGCGGCGACGCTCGCAGCGACGCTCGGCGCGCAACGCGCGCTCGCGATTGCCGGAGTCGCATCGGCGCGCGCTCTGCGCGCAGGCGGCGTCGTCGCGAATGCCGTTGCGGGCCATTCGGTCGGTGCCTTCGCGGCCGCGGTCGCCGCCGACGTTCTCGCATTCGCCGACGCGTTACGCCTGGTCGACGCGCGCGCGCGCGCGATGGCGCTCGCGTTCTCGAGCGGGTTCGGCATGGGCGCGATCGGCGGATTCACGGAATCCGCGGTGCGTGCGCTCGCAACCGAGTTCGCAACGCCGTCCGAGCCGCTGTACGCGGCCAACGTCAACGCTCGCGATCAGGTCGCACTCTCGGGGGCCCGCGCGGCGCTGGAGCGGGCGCTTGCGGCCGCGAGCGCTCGCGGCGCGCGTACGGCGCGCCTGCTCGACGTCGCCGTGCCGTCGCACACGCCGCTCATGGATGACGTCGCTCAGACGCTCGCGCGCGCGTTCGCGGGCGTACCGGTCGGGAACGCATCGTGTTGGTACGCGACCAATTGCGACGGCCGCCTCGTGCGCGAGGCAGATGTCATCCGGCGGGATCTCATCGCGAGCGTCGCGCGCCCCGTGCGCTGGGCCGACGCGACGCAAGCGCTGGCCGAGCGCGGCGTGACGCTCTTCATCGAGTCCCTGCCCGGCAGCGTTCTCGCCGATCTCGCAACGGTCGCCTATCCGGACGCGCGGGCGGTTGCGCTGGCGAACGTCGGATTGCGTTCCGCGCTGGCGCTAGCGGCACGCAATGAGCCGGCGCGGCGACCCGATATCGCGTAATCAGGCGGCAGCGCACGATCGGCGCGGCGATCTCTTTCGGGTAGGAGACGAGCGAGAAATGGCTCGCCGCAACGTCGATCGACGTCGCGTTCATGCGCTTCGCGAAGAAACGTTGCAGCTCCGGATCGAGCACGCGATCTTGCGTCGAGATCGCGCAGAACGACGGGACGTGCTTCCACGCTTTTCGGTACGCTCGCCATCGGGTCGACCCTCGCCGCACTCGCGCCGAGCCGCGCGTGGGCGCTGGAGATGCACGCGTTAAGCGCCGCCGAGGGCAGCGCGCTGCTCGCCTTCGCGCAGACGCTCTATCCGCATAAGACGCTGCCGACGGCGGTGTACGCGCTCGTCGTCAAAGAGCTCGACAAAGTCGGATCGGGCGATCCGAAAAAGGTCGAAACGATGCACGACGGTGTGAAGACCCTCGACAAAACCGCTGGCGGTTCGTTCGCCGCAGCGACGCCCGACGCACGGCTGGCCGCTACGCGGAAGCTCGAGGGATCGCCAGTTTTCACGATGGTCCGGTCGACGTGTATCACGGCGCTCTACGATAACGCAATGGCCTACGCGCACTTCGGATATCAAGGCGCGTCGTGGCCCAAGGGCGGTTACAAACACCGCGGCTTCAACGATCTCGCCTGGCTTCCCAATCCCCCTGAGGACGCGAGTCCGACGCTCGGCGTTCTGCTGTAGAGGAACGACGCATGGCACGCTACGCACACGACGACGCTTCGGTCGCCGTCATCATCGGTTCGGGCGCCGGCGGCGGGACGCTCGCGAACGAACTCTGTCAGAAGGGCGTACCGGTCGTCGTCCTCGAGGCCGGCAAACGGCAGACGACCGCGACGTTCGTCAACGACGAGTGGCCGTCGTTCAACCAACTCGCCTGGCTCGATAAACGAACGACGTCGGGGACGTGGCGCGTGGCGAAAGATTTTCCGAACCTCCCGACGTGGGTCTGTAAGACGCTCGGCGGGACGACGACGCACTGGGCGGGCGCGTCGCTGCGGATCCAGCCGCACGAATTCAAAGCGCGGACGACGTACGGCGAGGTCGCGCAAGCGAATCTCGAAGACTGGCCGATCACGCGCGAGGAACTCGATCCGTACTACGCGCGCGCCGAAGCGAAGCTGGGCGTGACGCGCACGAACGCGCATTCCGGGCTTCCGGCAACAACAATTTTAAAGTGATGTACAACGGCGCCAAAAAAATCGGCTACCACAAGTGCAGCACGGGTCACATGGCGATCAACAGCAAGCCGCACGACGGACGCATCGCGTGTATGCAGCTCGGATTTTGCTTTCAGGGCTGCAAATCGGGTGCCAAATGGTCGACGCTCTATACGGAAATTCCGCATGCCGAGGCGACGGGGAAACTCGATTTGCGGCCGGAGTCGCACGTCTTGCGCATCGAGCACGACGGCAAAAAAGCGACGGCCGTCGTTTACGTCGACGCCGAGGGGAAAGAGCAACGCCAACGCGCGAGAATCGTCGCGGTCGCGGGCAACTCGATCGAGACGCCGCGGCTCTTGCTCAATTCGGCGACGAGTGCTCGTCCCGACGGGCTCGCGAATAGTTCGGGGCAAGTCGGCAAGAACTACATGCGCCACCTGACGGGTTCGGTGTACGGGATCTTCGACGAGCCGTTGCACATGTATCGCGGCACGACGATGGCCGGCATCGTGCAGGACGAAGTAGAGCACAAGCCGTCGCGCGGCTTCGTCGGCGGCTATGAGATGGAAACGATCTCACTCGGGCTTCCGTTCTTCGCGGCGTTCCTGGATCCGGGAGCGTGGGGCTCGGACTTCGCCATGTTCATGGACAACTACGCGCACGTCGCCGGCATGTGGATCGTCGGCGAGGATATGCCGCGCGAGTCAAACCGCGTCACGCTGAACACCGACGTGAAGGACCAGCACGGCATGCCCGTGCCGAACGTGCATTACGACGACCATCCCAACGACCTCGCGATGCGCGAACATGCGTTCACGCAAGGCTCGCGCATCTACCAGACCGTTGGCGCCAAACATTTGATGAAGACGCCGCCGTATCCGTCGACGCACAATCTCGGCACCGCTCGCATGAGTGCCGATAAAACGAAGGGCGTCGTCAACGCGCACGGCCAGTCGCACGACGTCGCCAATCTCTTCATCTCCGATGGCAGTCAATTCACGACGAGCGCGGCTGAAAATCCGACCCTCACGATCGTGACACTCGCGATCCGCCAGGCCGAGTACATCACCTCGGCGATGAGCAAGCAACTCGTCTGACCTGCCGATCTACCCGCGAGCGACCGCGCTTAGTTCGGGCATGAGCCAGCCACGCTCGAGCAGACGTACGACGCGCTCGGGCGGAAGCGGTCTGCTGAAGAAAAAGCCCTGGAATTCGTCACAACCGAAAGAACGCAGGCACGCGAATTGTTCGTCCGTCTCCACGCCCTCAGCGATCACGCGCAGGTGAAGATCGTGAGCGAGCGTCGCGATCGTGCGCGCGATCGCACGATCGCTGCGCCGCGTCGTCAGATCGGTAACGAAACACTTGTCGATCTTCAGCGTGTCGACCGGTAGCCGCTGGAGGTACGCAAGCGAACTATATCCGGTGCCGAAATCGTCGATGGCGACGCTGACCCCCATTGCTTTGAGCCGCACGAGCGACGTCGCCGCCGTGTGCACGTCCGCCATGACCGCGCTTTCGGTGATCTCGAGTTCGAGGTAATGCCCTTCGAGGGCGGTTCGTTCGAGCACGGCGCGCACGTCGTCTGCCAGCTGCGGATTGATGAATTGGCGGACCGCGATATTTACGGCGACGCGGATGCGCGGAAGACCTCCGTCGTGCCAGGCTTTGAGCTGCGCACACGCCGTCTCAAGCACCCACGCACCGATCGCATCGATCATGCCCGTTTCCTCTGCGATAGCGATGAAAGTCCCAGGCGATAAACGGCCGCGCACCGGATGATTCCAGCGCACCAACGCTTCGACCGCGACGACTCGCCCGGTGTGCGCGACGATCGGCTGGTAATCGAGTTCGAGTTCGTCGCGCTCCAGCGCCTTGCGTAAATCGTTTTCGAGCTCGAGCCGTTCGCCTGCGGCATCGTGCATTTCCGATGCGTAAATTTCGAAGGCGTTGCGCCCGCGTGCCTTCGCACGATACATGGCGGTGTCGGCGTTGCGAATCAATTGCTCGACGCTGCGGCCGTCGCGCGGAAACACGCTGATGCCGACACTCGCCGTGACGGTGAGTTCCATGCCCTCGAGATGCACGGGCTGCCGGCACGCCTCGAGGAGCCGCCGCGCCACGCCGTACACGTCTTCCAAGCTCGGCACGTCGGAGAGGACCACCACGAACTCGTCGCCGCCCGTGCGGGCGATCGTGTCTTTCTCTCGCACGCAACTCAGCAGACGCGGTGCCAGCGCTTGCAGTATCGCGTCGCCGGTCGGGTGCCCGAGGGTATCGTTGATATTTTTAAAGCGGTCGAGGTCGACGAATAACACCGCACTGCGCCGGCCGCCCTGCTCCCCGCGGCCCACCGTTTCTTGCAAGCGCGCGTGGAGCAGCTGGCGATTCGGCAAACCGGTAAGGCCGTCGTGCGTTGCCTGATAGGTCAGTTCTTCGGCAGCGCTCTTGCGATCGGTAATGTCGACGGCCGTACTGATGAGTCGAGACGGGCGGCCCCATTCGTCGAGAACGAATTCACCACGCTCTTGCAGCCAACGCACTTCGCCGTCGGAACGGCGAATGCGGCGATCGACGACGTACGATTCTCCTGCGTCGCGAGCGCGATCCACGATCGCCTGTGCCACCGCGTCGTCTCGTGAAAGGCGAACGTGCCAATCGTCGGCGTTCGAGCTACCGGGAGCGAGGCCCAGCAGGCGTGGTACTTCATCGGACCACGTCATGCGCTGCGTCGCGAGGTCGAGTTCCCAGCTGCCGAACTGTCCGACCCGTTGCGCTTTCGCGAGTGCCGCTTCGCTGCGGACGAGCGCGTCGAGAGCGATCTTGCGTTCCGTGACGTCGAGTGCGATGCCGATTACGCCGACGATCGCGTGCGCCTCGTCCCGCAGCGGCTCGGCGTGCGTTTCAAACCATCGGCCGCGGACTAAACTCTCGTACCGGGTCGAGATTCCCGTCAGCGCGTCGTGACAAGCACGCAGCTGCGCGTCGTCGGGATTAGCCTCTTTGAAGAGACTCGCGACGTTGGCTCGTTCGGTGTCGCTCGCCGTGAGCCCGATCGAGGTCATCGCTGCACCTCGAATCGAGGTATAATTTAAAGCGCGGTCGACCGTCCAGACGATGGCCGGGATTTGACTGACGAAGAGATTGAGCCGAACTTCGCTCTCTTCGAGAGCGACGTCGACGGCATGCGTGCGTTCCCGGGCGAGGACTTGCAGCTCGTGGGACAGGCCCTTCACTTCTTCAATGGCGGAGCTTTGAAGCTGCAACAGCAACAGATAATCGATGACGGGATCGTGAACCGCGAAGTCCGCGAGCGCCAAGTTCGAGCCATCGAGCTGCGTCATTTCGGCGATCCACGGCGAACCGACGAAGAAAACCAGGCCCGCGGCGTCGTGACGCAGCAGCTGACCGCGTAAGCGGAGTTCGCAGTCTCCCGAGTTCGCGTGCAACAGCGTTAGCGTACGCGGGTTCGCGCGCTGGAAAAGCTCCGCGAGCGGTGTCTCCGGCGAGATGAGGTCGAAACACGACGCGAGCGGCCGGCCCACCCGGATTGCCGGATACGCGCGCTCGAGCGTCGTCCCGACTTGACGCACGTTCAGCTCGCGGTCGACGGCAAAATGAAATGGGAACGCGAGATGGAGTTGATCGGCCGTGAGCCCGACGTCTTCGGGCAAGCTACACGGTCGGGGCGAAGGCTACGAGAAATTCGTCGTGTTCCGCGCCCTGCGCTCGCCGCACGCCACCTTCGATACGGACGTCCGTGCGAAGTCGTTCGCCGAGTCCCTGCAGCAGCCCGACGACCATCGGTGCGAGGCCGTCGCGTTGCGAGCGATAATGAACGGTCATCGAACCGGCGCCGGATGCCGTCATGCAGACGTCCGTGCAGGTGATGCGCGGGGGCCGCAGTTTCGGCATCGTGAGTTGAATGCGGGCGTGCAGCGCGTCGAGGTTTTCGAGAAATTCGGGAAACGTGCGGCCGGTGATCGCGAAAAGTTGACCGTAGCCGGAGTTCGCCGTGAACAAGATCCAATGCTTACCGAAGGCCTCGAGAATCTCGTCCGACGTCCGGCCCAGGACGGTGCCGGCCGCGGCGACGAGCCGGAAGGTCACCTCGTCGGGATAGGGCTCCATACCGATGAACGTCGGGTCGTCGACGCCTGCCAAGGTCCGAATCGCGGTCCATGCCCGGGGACCGCCTACGTCGCAGGCGAGCTGTTTGATGGCGTTGTTGATGAGGCCGTACATCCCATGATCCCAAAGACTGAAGCTACGGCGGCGCCGCGCCTATATGTTCGGCAAGCATCGGCTCGAGAGTGAGTCGCGACGCAAGCGTTAGCTCTTAGCGTCGGTTCGTTTTGCAGCGACGAGTGAGCCAGCTCACGAAGGAGCCGCGAACCATGCGTGCGTCGCTCGCGGGACGACCCGCGTTTGCGACCGGGCCGCACACGAAGCGATCGCGCGCCGAACGTCCGACGCCGAAGCGCAAGCCGTAAGGCGACGATCTCAAACGATGAGCTTCAAGTCGTACAAAGAGGCTTATTGCATATATATGTAGATATTGACAAAACTCTATGCTACAGAAACGACCGCCCGCTATGGATTCCGAACACGAAGTAAATTCTTCGACGAGCCGCCTACGAAACGTCGCCGCCGCGAGCGTCCTCGGTCTTGGTGCTGCCGCAGCGCTCGTCGCGCTTTCGGCCCGCCGAACCGAACGCAAGCACCCACCGGCCGGACGCTTCGTCAACGTCTCGGGCGTCGCGGTGCACTATCTCGAAGTGGGTAGCGGCCCTCCGGTCGTCCTCATCCATGGCAATATGATGAGCTCGGAATTTTTTATGGCGAGCGGAATCGTCGAACGGCTCGCCGCGCGGCATCGCGTTATCGTCTTCGATCGGCCGGGTTTCGGGTACACCGATCGTCCGCGGGGTACCGGTTGGACGCCGACACGTCAGGCGGCGCTGCTCCATGAAGCGCTCGTCGCGCTCGAAGTGGTCGATCCGATTCTAGTCGGACATTCCCTCGGTTCGCTCGTCACCGTCGCGCTTGCGATCGCGTACCCCGCAGACGCCCGGGCGCTCGTCCTGTTATCCGGCTATTACTTCCCGACGAATCCCCTGGGCGTCACGTCGCGGGCGCTCCCCGCCCTGCCCGGACTCGTCGATGTCGCCCGGTTTACGACCGCACCTGTCATGGCGCGCGTCATGAGCCCTGTTATCGCGCGCACGATATTCTCGCCCGCGCCGGTCACGCCAAGCTTTGCCGAATACCCGCTTTCGATGTCGCGACGTCCCTCGCAGATTCGTGCGACGCTGGAAGATGCCGCCTTCATGGATCCGTGCGCGAACGAACTCGCGGGACGTTATGCAGAGCTGACGATGCCGGTCGAGATACTTGCCGGCGACGGCGACAAAGTCGTAAACACGTGGCAACAATCCCAGCGACTAGGACGCCACGTTCCCGACGCAAATTTCGGTATCGTAGCGGGCGCTGGGCACATGATCCATTACATCGCTCCCGAGCGCGTCGTCACCGCGATCGAGACGGTCGAAAATCGCCTCGCGGGCATCCCACGTCACGCGGTAGCCGTATAGGAGCGAATGCTATCCGGCTCGATGCGCTTCGTTTCGTTCCAGCGACTCGAGTTCGGGTATCCGGTCGCGCGCTTCGAACGCGGTTTTGAAGATATGCGGTGCGAGCTGCCGTTTCTTTAAAGCATCCCCGAGCTTGCTCTTGAGGAAGGCATTGGTCGTGTAGCGAGTCACGTTGGAGTAATACGCATCGGTCAAGGTACGAACCATAGCGCTATATTCATCGAGTAGCTCCGAAGCGATGGTAAAATTATTGTAATTAACGATTGCGTGGACTTTATGGCCCAGGCCCTGGAGCCGTGCGTCCACGAGCGAGCGTATTCCAGCGATTTGAGCGTACGAGTTAACGCTGAATCCTTCGAAATTAAGGAACAGTATATTTTGCAGCGAGTCGTAGGATAAGCGCTGCTCGAGCGGGACCGCGAGGAGATCGTCTCGCAGAGCCATCGGCTCGTTTCTTAAAGATGCGCGCATCCATGAGCCGCGGCGGTTCCGAAACGATCGGCGCGAAATCCATATGCGCTAGAATGTCGCGTTCGATGTCGATGCCGGGCGCGATTTCGATCAATCGTAAGCCTTCGAATGTCAGATCGAAGACGCACCGCTCGGTAACGTACAAGACCGGCTGCCCGCGCTCGGCGGCGAAACGCCCGTTAAAAGTTAAGTGCTCGACTTCCTTGACGAATTTTCGCGTTGTGCCCTCGCGAAGTATCTCGACCGCTCCGTCCGTAAGCGTCACGCTCAAGCCGCCGGCGTTAAAAGTACCGATGAAAACGACTTTCTTCGCGTTCTGACTGATGTTGATGAAGCCGCCGGCACCGGCCAGTTTCGGGCCGAATTTGCTGACGTTGAGATTGCCGGCTGCGTCGGCCTGTGCGAGGCCGAGAAAAGCGACGTCGAGTCCGCCGCCATCGTAGAAGTCGAACTGATACGGTTGATCGATAACGGCCTGCGCATTTACCGCCGCGCCGAAATCTTGGCCGCCGGCTGGAATTCCGCCGATGACCCCCGGCTCCGCAGTCAGCGTCAGGAGATCTCCGATGCGCTCCTCGTTCGCGACGACCGCAACGCCTTCGGGCATGCCGATCCCGAGATTGACGACCGCACCTGCGAGCAATTCGAGTGCGGCGCGGCGCGCGATAATTTTTCGTTCGTTCAGCGGCATCGGCGAGCAGGGTGCGATCGGCGCGCGAATCTCGCCGCTGTACGCGGCGTTGTAGCCGGTCGCGAACGTCTGCATGTGATGCTCCGGTTTCTCCGCGATCACCACGCAATCGACGAGCAACCCGGGGACCTTTACTTCTCGGGGATTGAGCGAGCCGTTCTGGGCGACCCGCTCGACCTGCGCGATAACGACACCGCCGGAGTTGCGTACCGCCATTGCGATCGCCAGCACTTCGAGGGTGAGCGCCTCCCGTTCCATCGTCATATTCCCGTCGAGGTCGGCCGTCGTCCCACGAATGATGCCGACGTTGATCGGAAAAGCCTTGTAGAAAAGCACTTCCTGACCGCCGACGGTCACGACTTCGACCAAGTCTTCCGTCGTTCGCGCGTTGATCTTGCCGCCGCCGAAACGCGGATCGACGAACGTCCGAAGACCGACTTTCGTGAAGTGCCCGATACGATGCGCCGCAATGTCGCGAAAGAGATGCGAGATCACGCCTTGCGGCAGGTTATACGCTTCGATTGCGTTGGCCATCGCTAGGTCTTGCAACTTGTGAACGAGGCCCCAGTGCCCGCCGACGACTCGCTTGATGAGTCCGGCGTGCCCGAGGCGATTGAGCCCCTTTACCTTTCCGTCGCCCTGTCCCGCGGCATACACGAGCGTGAGGTTTCGCAGCTCGCCGCTAGCACCGCCGTCGGACTGCGCGCCGAAAAGATAGAACTCTTCGAGCGCCACGGCGATGCCTTCCGCGAAGCCGATGCCGACGAAGCCGCCCGTAGCGATCGTGTCGCCAGCGTGGATCAATCGAACCGCGTCGATCGCCGACACGACTTTCCCGTAATTCGAATCGCGAATCGACGAAAGCTGGACGTGAATTGGCGAGTCGATCCGACACCTCCCGAGCGTTTTGAGCGCTTGCGGCGCAACCTCCGGCGAGATGCGCCGCGTCGCTGAACTAGCCTGCCATGGCCGCGAGCGCGCTACTCGGGACCGTGCGCCGATCGAGCAGTCGCTCTCCTCGCGTCGCGCCGGCTTCGGCCGGGTACGACGTCACGGTATGGATGCAACGCTCGTCGCCGTCGCCGGGATCTACGCCGCGAACGCGCAGCGCACGAAGGCCGTGCGTACCGCGCCGGCTTCGCGCAGCGTGCTCGTCAATGGGGACTTCAGCCGCGGCGAGCTCCGTCACAACTGGACCGCGCTCTATGCGGGGTCCGACGCAATCGCCGGGTGGCACGTTATCCGGCCGATCGATTACGTCTCAACGACGTATTGGCAGACCGCCGATGCGACGCGCAGCATCGATTTAGACGGGACGCCCGGACCGGGCGCAATCGCGCAGACTTTTTCGACCGTACCGGGCGACACGTACGCGGTCCGCTTCAAAATTGGCGCGAACACCGAAGGGCCGCCGCGAGTCAAGCGCGTCCGCGTCACCGTAGGCGGGACGACGCGCAGGTACTCCATCGACGTCAGCGGACGCAGCAATGCGGCAATGCATTACGCGCAAGCGGCGTTCACCTTCGTCGCCCCGGCGCGGACCGCGACGCTGACGTTCGCGAGCCTCAGCCGGCCCGGGAATTGGAACGGTGCGGTCATCACGAGCGTCGTCGTGACCGACAGTACGACCACTGTTTCCAGCGAAACCGCACGGGCCGAATTTACGCTTCAGTCTCCGCGATGAGCGCGTCGACGACCGCTTCGCTGCCGCCCGTAGCGAACGCGCGACGCTGACGGCTCGCGCCATTTCCGTCGCGCAAGATGCGCTCGACCGTCGTTCTAACGCGCTCCAGGTCGCCGGCATCGGAGAGCGCCGGTTCCTGCCGGGTTAGGAATTCTCGCACGATATCTCCGGCCGGCGCCCGGCGATTGGTGCCGAGGTCGATGAGCTCTCCGTCGAGACCGTCGCGGGCCGCGCGCCAATGAGCGACGCGAATCCGTTCGGTGCGCACCGCCGGTGCAGCGACGCCGCTTGCGATGTCGCGCGCGCACGTTTCGACGAGCGCGCGCACGAGCCCGGCGATCGCGACCGCTTCGTCGACGGTAGCGCAGACGTCGGTGACGCGGAATTCGAGCGTCGGGAAGCGCGCGGAGGGCCGCAGATCCCAGTACAAATTCGTTTCGTCACCGATGCAATCGCTCTCGACCAGATCGCGCACGAGCCGGTCGTAGGTCGCGCGCGAACCGAACGCGTCCGGCGGACCGGCGAGCGGCCAGCGGCTCCAAACTTCGGTTCGATAGCTCGCATAGCCGGTATCGTGGCCGTTCCAAAACGGCGAATTAGCGGCCAATGCCAGGAGCGGAACGAGTTGCCAGCGGACGCGATCGAAGATCGCAATGCAGAGCTCGGGATCGTCGATCCCCACGTGAACGTGGCACCCGAAAATAACGAGTTCTCGCGCGATCTCCCGATAGGTATCGCTGAGCCCGCGGTACCGCTCCTTATCCGTCGTGCGCTGCTTCGCGGCCGCCGAGAACGGGTGCGTTCCCGCGGCGATCAAGCGGGCGCCTTCGGCGCGTGCCGACGTTCCCAGACGCCGGCGCGCCGCACGAACTTCACGTTCGAGGTCGTCGAGCGTCGCACAGACGGGCGTGGCCATTTCGATCTGCGACGACTTGAATTCGCTTTGTACCGCATCGCCCATCGCGTGCTCCGCGCGAGCCATTACCCCCGCGGATGCGGGAACGAGTTCCCGCGTCCGCGGATCCACGAGCCCGTATTCTTCTTCAACCCCGAACGTCCGCATAACAAACTCGCGCCTTGTGCGAAGACCTCACTTCACCTGCGTGGCCCGAGCGCCAGCGCCGCTACGGCCGATAGGTCGACAGCAGTTTACCACGTTCGTCGACGACGTAAATTTCCTCATATTGATCCGCCGACGCAAACTCCCTCAGATACGCCGCTTCGGCAACCTTTAATGCGCGCGCGTCAAAACGCGTCCGGGCCGGGCTGCCTAGCTTCTTCCAGCGGACGGCGTCGACCGTAACGCGGGCATAACTTAAATTCAACCAAACGGCAGCACGAATGCAGGCGCACGATCGCAGCTCCGCATCGGCTCGCAACGCCGCGAGCAAACTCGGATCGCTCTTTACTCGCGCAGCAGCTTCGACACCGGACACGAGGCCGAACGACGACGTCACGGCGAGTGCGAGTGCCGCGAGCGCGCACATCGGCCCCACGGCCCGACGGCCGCCAACGCTCGCGCCGGACTTCGGCTCGAGCGACCTTTCGGCGAAGCACGCCGCGAAGTTCGAAGCCATGCTGCGGCGTTCGCTCAGCTAGAATCGAAACCTCGAAAGCCGCTTAGCCGCCCTGGACGATCGCTTTGGCGCCGCTTCGAGGAGCCGGACGTCGGCGGAGGGGTCGCCCGCGAAGACGACGAGATCGGCGAGCAACCCGGGCGCGATGCGGCCGCGATCGTGCGTGCCGAGCAGGTCGAGCGGTCGCGGCCTCCGTGCGGACGACGACAGGCCGCCACGCTAGTCGGCCTTCGGCAACACCGGCTTGTGATCCGGATACGGCGGATGCGTGTACGTCGGCAGCGGGTGTTCGCGCAGGAGTTCCAACGCGCGCTTCACGCCCGCTTCGAGTTGCGGATCGTGGCCCTCGCGCACGAGCTTGGGATCTTGGAACACTTCGATATCGGGTGCGATACCGTGATTTTCGACCTCCCACTGGCCATGAAGGCCGCCGATCGCGACGCGCGGCGCGGTGACGGAGCCGCCGTCGATCAAGGGGGGATATCCGCCGATTCCGACGAGACCGCCCCACGTGCGCACGCCGACGAGCGTGCCGAGATGTTCTTTGCGAAAGTACCACGGCAACGCATCGCCGCCGGAGCCTGCAAACTGATTGATCAGCATCACCTTGGGCCCGTAAATCGCCAGCGGCGGATCGAGCAGCATCTTTCCATCGCGACCTTGAATCACGCTGAGCGGTTTACGATTGAGGTAATCGACGATGTAGTCCGCGATTTGGCCGCCGTGATTGAAACGCTCGTCGATGATGACGCCCTGCTTGCCGACCTGCGCGAAGAAATACCGGTTGAAATTCGTGAAGCCGCCGTACCCGGTATCGGGGAGATAGACGTACGCGAGTTTGCCGCCGCTGAGTTCGTCGACTTTGCGGCGGTTGCTCTCGATCCAATCGAGATTACGCAATGCGAATTCGTTAGCGACGGGGACGACGACGACGTCGTGGGATCCCGAACCGTCGGCACGCGGAGCGACGGTGAGTACCGTTTGTTTGCCGGCCGTCTCCGCAAAGAAGCTATAGAGATCGTCCGTCGCCGCGACGTGATGGCCGTTCACGGCGATGAGATAATCCCCGACTTTCACGTTGGCGCCGGGTTGCGTCAGCGGCGCGAGCAGTTCCGGATTCCAATTTTCGCCGCCGTAGATCTTCGCGAACCGATAGCGCCCGTTATCGATCGCGTAGTCGGCACCGAGCAGTCCGACCGTCGTATGCGACATCGGCGGCTTCGTGCCGCCGCTTACGAACATGTGTCCGACCGAGAGGTAGCTGAGCATTTCTTCGAATAGGAAATTGAGATCGCTGCGCGAGCTCACGCCAGCGAGATACGGCTCGAAGCGCTTTTCCGCCGCCGCGAGATCGAGACCGTGATAATGCGGATCGTAGAAGAAATCGCGTTCGATGCGCCATACTTCGCGATACATTTGCTTCCAATCGGCGCGCGGATCGACGTTGACTTCCATCGCCGCCAAATCGAGCGCGGCCGCCCCGGGTTCGGCGGGCTTGCGCGTGGAGGTGACGTACCATTTCTTCTTCTGCGCGTAGAGCGCTTTCTCGCCGTTTGCCGACAGCCCGAACGCCGAAACATTGGAAGCGAACGGGGTCACCTTGCGCGACGCCAGGTCGAACTTCGAGACCGCGATACGGACCGGCCCCGGGTCGTTTCGCACGAGCGGTTCTTGCTCGAGAAAGAGCTCGCCCGTTTTGCCGGCGGAAATCCCGACGTAATTCGCATCCGGAATCGGCAGCGCGACGATGCGCTGCAGGATGCCGTCGAAATCGAGCGTGACTGCGGGAGACTTACCCGCTACCGGCTTCTTAGGCGCGGCGGGCGGCGCCGACGGTTCGGGTTTCGGTGCGTCGGACGCAGCGGGTTCGTCGCTCGCATCGACGCTTTTCTTTGGCAACTCGTCGTCGCTCTGCGCTTTCACGGGGGACGCGAGATCGCGGCGCAGCACGGCGACGTAGACCGAACTGCTTACCGGATGCTGGTCGCTCGTCATGTCCAGGCCATGTGAGGTGAGTGCCGTGTTCGTACTCGCCGTGAAGTACAGATATTTTCCGTTCGCATCGAACGTCGGATACCGCACGTCGCTGAGGCCGTCGGTGATTTGACGGCTCCGGCGAGCGGTGAGGTCGTACACGAAAGCAGCGCGGAGATAGTTCGGTAGTTCGTTTGAGTATGCGAGCCAACGGCTATCGGGCGACCACGCCGCATCGAAACTTCTCACGCCGAAACCTTCGGTCGACGCCACCGCGACTTTGACCGGCGTCGGGTGTGCGAGGTCGACGTAGTACAGATTGAGATGCTTGTCGCTATAGGCGATCTTCTTGCTGTCCGGCGACCAAATGGGCGAATAATAATACGACGGCGACGGACCCAAATCGACGACGCGGCGCGGCAAGAGCCCACGTTGGTCGCGGATGGTCAGCGCGTACTCTCCCGACGTATCGGAAAAATACGCGATGGACTTGCCGTCGGGCGACCACGCGGGATCGCGGTTGGCGGTGTGCGGCGCATCGCTGATGTTCCGGATATCGCCGTGCTCGACGGGAACGGTCATAATTTGGCCGTGCGCTTCGAACACCGCGCGCACGCCCGACGGCGAGATGTTGGCGTTCACGATGTGCTCGCCGACGTGTTCCCAGTGCGGCCGCACTTGCGGCAAATCCGCCGCGACGCTGACGTGCACCGGCGCCGCGGTCCGCGTGCGTATGTCGAAGACGTGCAGCGCGCCGAATTGCGAGTAGACGATCGCTCCGGCTCCGGCCGAGGCAGACGTGATATCGAAGCCGTCGTTCGGGAGGACGCGTGCGACGTGCTGCGTTTGCGTATCGTAGGCAAAGAGGGTGACGGGGCCGTTGCGGTCCGAAAGAAAGTAGACGTCTTTGCCGATCCACATCGGCGTATCGTCGTTGGAGTTATCGCGGGGAACTTTGACGACGCTCGAGTCCGCGAGATTGGCGACGTAGATCGGCGTCGTCTGGCCGCCGCGATAGCCTTTCCAGAACGGTTCCCAGCGAAAATTCGGCACGTAAGCGAGGTGCGATGCGTCGGGTGAATACGAGCCCGCCTCACCCATCACGAGCGGCACCCGCGCCGGAAAACCGCCCGTTACGGGAACCGTAAAGAGCGAATTCGGATCGGTGGCGCTCGCCGCGGCGGAACGGAACAAGACGTTCTTTCCGTCAGGCGTCCAGCCGACGGCCGTGGCGGCGTCGGGATGCGACGTCAAGCGACGCGGTTCGCCGCCCGTCGCGGGCACCACATACACGCCGACGATGCCGTCGTAATCTCCGCTGAACGCGACGGTCGCCCCGTCGGGTGAGAACAGCGGGCCCGTTTCGAGATTGAGGCCGGTGACGAGCCGGCGCGCTGCGCCGCCGCCGCGCTCGACCGTCCAAATGTCGCCGCCGTACGCGAAGGCGATCTGTGTCTTGCTGATCGTCGGATCTTGCAGCAGCAAGGGCGGCGCGGCCGACGCGGCCGACGCACTCGCGGCGGGGCACAGCGCGGAGCCGGCGGCGAGCATACAGTGAACGAACATGCGTGTGAAGCGCAGATGCATTGCCGAGATTTAGGCCAGCACGGCTTCGCCGCCTTTGACCGGCGCGTCGAGCGTTCGTCCATGCTTTGCAGAGGATGAAGCAACCGTGAAGGAAACATTCTTCGGCCTGTGCGTTTAGTGCTCGAAGGAATCACAAAGTCGTTTCCCGCGGTCGCGGGAGCAACCCCGATGCGCGCGCTCGAGCCGATCGATCTCACCGTCGAGCCGGGCGAATTCGTCGCCGTGGTCGGGACGTCGGGGTGCGGCAAGAGCACGCTGCTGGAAATCATTGCCGGGCTGCAACGGCCCACGACGGGGCGGGTGGTACTCGACGGCGAGCCGGTCGTCGCGACGCACCCGCGCGTGAGCGTCGTTTTTCAGGAAGACTCGACGTTTCCATGGCGCACGGTGCACGACAACGTCGCCTTCGGGTTGCAGATGCGCGGCGTGCCGCGCCGCCAGATCGACGAGCGCGTGCGGGCGATGATCGAACTCGTCGGGCTCGGCGGGTTCGACCGCGCGTACCCGCACCAACTTTCGGGCGGCATGCGTCAGCGCGTGGCGATCGCGCGCACGCTCGTCATGGACCCGGCGGTCATGCTGATGGACGAGCCGTTCGGCGCGCTCGACGAGCAGACGCGCTTTACGCTCGGCGAAGAACTGCTGCGGATCTGGCGCACGACCGGCTGCACGATCTTTTTCGTTACGCACGGCCTGCACGAAGCGGTGCAGCTCGCCGACCGCATCGTCGTGATGACGCGCCGTCCCGGGCGGATCGCGCGCGTGTTCCAGAACGATCTCCCGCGTCCGCGCCGCGAAACCGACGATCCCGTGCGCTACGCCGAACTCATCGAAGGCATGCGCGAAACGCTCGGGCTCGTCGCGGCCGCGGCGCCGCTCGAATCGACCGCGGTGTGAGACGCTCGGTCGTCGCGACGCGCTGCGCCGTCATCGTACTCGGCATCGCGGCACTCGAATTGGCAGCCCGGGCCAAACTGGCCGGGCCCACGCTCTCGGTTCCGCCGAGCATCGTCGTACCGCACCTCTTCGCGCAACTCGGAAGCGGCGCGCTCGCGCCGCATCTCGCCCGTTCGGCGAGCGAAATCGCGCTCGGGTTCGCACTCGGCGCTTTGGTCGGCATCCCGACCGGCGTCGTGCTCTGGCGCGTGCGTTGGCTCGCCGGCGTGATCGAACCGCTCGTCGCCGCATATTACGCCGTCCCGATCTTCGCGCTGTATCCGGTGCTGATCGTCCTTTTGGGCGCGGGCATACTGCCGATCGTTGCCATCGGCGCGTTTGCCGCGTGCGGCGCGATCGTGCTCAACACACTCGTCGGACTGCGCGAGATTCCCCGCGTCTACTTGGCAGTGGGACGCACGGTCGGCGCGAGCCGCGCCCAAGTGGTACGACACGTCGTTTTTCCGGCCGCCGTCCCGCAGCTCTTCGTCGGCTTGAAGCTGGGGTTCATCTATGCGCTCATCGCCGTGATTGCCGCCGAATTCATTCTCGCGACCGTCGGCTTAGGCTACGAAGTCTCGTTCCACTACAATAACTTCGAGTCGCGCGATATGTTCGCGACGATGCTGCTCGTGATCGCGCTCAGCGTCGGCGTCAACGCGCTGCTGACCGCGATCGAAAACCGTTTACGGCATCGGCGCGCATGACGACCGCGCGCGCCACGACCCTCGGCCGCATCGGCTTCGCCGTCTTATCGCTCGGAGTGTGGTCGCTTTTCAGCGCGACGACAGGACGCGACGTGCTGCCTTCGCCGCTGGTCACCGCACAAACTCTTGCGGGCGGATTTCGCGACGGATGGCTGCTCGATGCGACGCTCGTGACGCTCTCTGAAACGATCCCCGCTTTTTTGCTGGCCGCAATCGTCGGCCTGATCGCGGGCGGCGCGCTCGGCATCGCACGCTATTGGGGCGACGTGTTCGAGCCGCTGATTCTCGGCACGTATGCGATTCCGAAGGTCACGCTCTATCCGATTTTTCTGATTCTCTTCAAGGTCGGCGCGGCATCGAAAATCGCTTTCGGCTTCTTCCACGGCGTATTTCCGATTCAGATTCTAACGCAGTCGGCGACGGCGAACATCAAACCGACCTACCTCAAGGTGGCGCGCTCGCTGCGGCTGAGCTCGCGCCAAACGCTGCAATTCGTGGTGCTGCCGGCGATCGTGCCGATGCTCGTCATCGGCTTGCGGCTCGCGTTTAGCTTAACGTTCATCGGCGTGATCTTAGGGGAAATGTTCGCCTCGCACGCGGGTCTAGGATTTTTGCTCGGAGCCGCCGATGCGACGTTCAATATCAAGCGGATCCTGGCCGTCATCGTCGTCCTCGCCGCAATCGGGATCGGCGTGAACGCCCTCTTCTACTGGTGGGAGAGGCGCGTGGGCCACGCTCGCGCCGACGTCGCGGAAAACGCTTTAGCCCTTTGATTTGCTTGCAAAGGAACACACCGTGACAGCACTCGATCGACGAACCTTCATCGCTTCCGGCATCGCCGCGGGTCTCGCAGCCACGCCGCGGTTCGCGCGAGCGGCGGCGCCCACGCCGATCACGATCACCGTGACGCATTACCCCGAGCAAGACTACGCATTGCCCGTGGTCATGGCGCAGCAACTGGGCTACCTGCAACACGAAGGCATCGAACTCAAGGAGATCGTCGGTTCGAGCGGCGGCGGGACGACGGTGCGCAACATCACCTCGGGCGGTCTGCTGCTCGGCGAGGTCGCGACGCCGGCCGCGATCAAAGCGATCTTGGCCGGTGAAGACGTTCGAATTATCGCAGGCGGCGTACAAACGCTCGGCACGATCTGTTGGGTCGTCAAAAAAGATTCGCCGATCAAATCGATCGGCGATCTAGTCGGCAAGACCGTCGGTTTCAGCAATCCGGGCTCGGTGAGCGAATCGGCGCTGCAGATCGCCCTCAAAAACGCCCACGTCGACCCGGCCGGCGTGAAAACGCGTGCCGCCGGCGGAATCGGCGAAAACTACACGCTGCTGATGACGGGCGGTCTCGACGTGGCGTTCACCGTCGATCCGTTACTATACGAGCACCGCGATCAACTCCGCGTGGTCTTTTTTGCGCGGCAGTACGTTCCGCGGTTTCTGCAGACCGTCTGGCTTGCGAGTACGCAGACGATGCGCGAGCGTACACCGTTTATCGCCGGTTTCTTGCGCGCGCGCGCGAAGGGCGTCGACTACGTCGTCAGCCATCCGATCCAAGCCGCGCAGCGGTACGCGAAGCTGACCAACGGCGATCAGCGCGCGTCCGCCGTAACGCTCGCGCAGGAGCAGCCGGCATCGTACTTCGGGCACGGCGAACTCGATCAGAATTCGCTCGCGCTCATCGTCGAAAGCATGCGGATCGGAAAACTGCTCGGCAGCGACAAAGTCGATTTACCGAAGCTGGTCGATCAAAGCGCGCAGCCGGCCGGGCATCGGTCGCGTCTGTCGGAAGTGTAGGGGATGATGCATAACGGACCGGCCGCACTGCGGCATCTCATGAAAACGACCGACCTCGTCTGGGGCCCCGGCGTCTACGACGGCATCTCGGCGCGGATCGCGGGGCAGATGGGCTTTCCGATGCTCTATATGACGGGCGCGGGGACGGCGGCGAGCCGCATCGGCCAACCCGATCTCGGGCTGACCACACTCTCGGAGATGGTCGATAACGCGCGCGTGATCGCGGGCGTCAGCGCGGTGCCCGTGCTGTGCGATGCCGACACGGGCTTCGGCGGCCCGATCAACGTCGCACGAACCGTGCACCTCTACGAGGGCGCTGGCGTCGCCGGGATTCACCTCGAGGATCAAGCCTTTCCCAAACGCTGCGGACATCTGCAGGGCAAGGTCGTCGTCTCGAGCGACGAGTTCGTGCAGCGCATTCGGGCCGCCGCAAACGAACGCCACGACCCGGATTTCGTCATCATCGCGCGCACCGACGCCTATCAGGCGAACGGCTTCGACGACGCGATGGAGCGCTTGCGGCGATGCTTCGATGCGGGCGCCGACGTCGGGTTCTTCGAGGGACCGTCGACGCGCGAGGAGCTCGCGCGAATCGTTGCCGAGGCGCCGGGTCCGATGCTGCTCAACTTGGCGACCAACGGCACCACGCCGAATTTGCGCGTCGACGAAGTTCGCCGGCTCGGTTTTAAATTCGCGATCTGGCCAACGGCAACGATGGTACCGGCGGCGCTCGCCATCCGGCGCGCGCTCGAGGAGCTGCGCGACGACGGCACCGACGAACGATCGGTCGAGGGTTTGACGCCGCGCAATCTCTTCGAGATGGTCGGTCTGGACGAAGCTCTGGCGATCGACGAACGCAGCGGCAGCAACGTCTTCGCGCAGGCATGACGGCGATGGGCATGACCATCACGGAAAAGATTATCGCCAAGCACGCCGGACTCGAACGCGTGGAGCCGGGGCAGATCATCAACGCGCACGTCGATCTCGTTTTCGCAAACGAACTCTCGGCCTCGGTTGCCATCGCCGAGTTCCGCAAAGTGCGCGGCGCGACGCGCGTGTTCGATCCCGAACGCGTCGCGCTCGTGGCAGACCACTTCGTGCCGGCCAAGGATCCGCAATCGGCACTGATCGCCGCGCTGATGAAATCGTTCGCGCGAGAGCACGGCGTTCGCCATTTCTTCGATGTGGGGCGCGGCGGCATCGAGCACGTCGTACTGCCCGAAGAAGGGCTCGTCGCGCCGGGCGAGCTCATCGTCGGCGGCGACTCGCACACGTGCACGCTCGGCGCGTTCGGCGCGTTCGCGACGGGCATGGGCTCGACCGACATCGCAGCCGCGCTCGTTTTAGGCGAAGTGTGGCTGCGCGTTCCACCGACGATCGAACTCGTCTACACCGGGATTCCCGGACCGATGGTCTTCGCGAAGGACATCATGCTCGCGACGGTCCGGCAACTCGGTATCGACGGCGCGACGTATCACGCGCTCGAATTTACGGGCCCCGCAGTCGACGCGATGTCGATCACGGGCCGGATCACGATGGCCAACATGGCGATCGAAGCGGGTGCGAAAAACGGCATCTTTCACGCCGACGAAAAGACCATCGCCTACGTGCGCGAGCGTACCGAGCGTCCGTTCGAAGTCGTTGCCAGCGACGCCGATGCACGTTACGCGCGGACGATAGAGATCGATCTCACCGAGCTCGAGCCGCAAGTCGCCTATCCGCATCTTCCGGAAAACGGCCGCGCGATCTCGGAAGTCGGCGATGTGAAGCTCGATCAAATCTTCATCGGGTCGTGCACCAACGGGTACCTCGAAGATCTACGCGTTGCGGCGAGCATCCTGGAGGGGCGTCAGATTTCGCCCGACGTGCGGGTGATCGTCAATCCCGGTTCCCAGCGCGTGTATCGCGCCGCGGCCGACGAAGGTATTTTGAGCATTCTCGTCGCGGCCGGCTGCGCGGTCAACACGCCGGGCTGCGGCGCCTGTTTCGGCGGTCATATGGGCACGCTCGGCGCGGGGGAAGTTTGCCTCTCGACGACCAATCGCAACTACGTCGGCCGGATGGGATCGCCCGAAGCATTCGTGTATCTCGCTTCGCCCGCGACCTGTGCGGCATCGGCGCTCGCCGGCAAAATCGTCGATCCGCGCAGCACCGTCGCGGTCGTCGCGTAGTGGCCGCGCTACTGCACGGCCGCGTGCATAAATACGGCAAGAATGTCGATACGGATGTGATCATCCCCGGCAAATACCTCGCGATTACGGAGGTGGCGGAGATGGGGCAGCATGCGATGGAGGGGATCGATCCCGGCTTCGTCGCGCGCGTGCGGCCGGGCGACGTGATCGTTGCCGATTCGAATTTCGGCTGCGGCTCGAGCCGTGAAAACGCGCCGCTGGCGATCCGAGGCGCGGGCGTGAGTGCGGTCGTGGCCAAGAGTTTCGCCCGCATCTTCTATCGCAACGCAATCAACATCGGGCTGCCGATTTTCGAGGCGCCGGAGGCGGTCGATGCGGCCGAAGCCGGCGACGAACTCGCAATCGACCCGGCGTCGGGGGAGATTCACAACCGAACCAAAGGGACGACGTATCGCGCGGCCGCGTTTCCGCCATTCATGCAGTCGATCATCGATGCCGGCGGCCTGCGCGCTTACGTCGAGCGGCGGCTGCTCGAGAAGGAACCTTCGTAAGCGCCGACCGCTAGGCGCGCGTCGTCTTGCGGCCTGCACCCGGGCGACCAGATCGCGCTCGTACGCGTCGCTATCTGCGAGCGCGACGAGTGCCTGGCGATCGTCGAAGGTCAGCATCCGGTCGAGCAGCGTCTGCGTCGAGCCGGCTTCGCGTCACACCTTGAGGCCCTGACGAATCGCAAAGGCCCCGAGACGCAGCGCGGCTATCGCTCCTTGCAAAGCCGCTCGAACGCCGCGCTCGATGGAACCGGAAGAGCCAGGGGCCGGCAAAACCGTTTCGGAAAATCGGCACGGTGACGATCCTGGACTTGCTCGACGCCGCGCGGCGCGACCGCGGGACCGCGCCCGCCATCGGCGACGTAACCTACGACGGCCTCGTCGCGCGCGCCGCCCGCGTGGCCACAGGCTTCGCCGATGTCGGAATCGAGCGCGGCGACCGCGTCGCGATCTACAGCGAAAACCGTCAGGGCTTCATCGACGCATACCTCGGCGCGCTCGGACTCGGCGCGGTCGTCGTGCCGACCAACGTCCTCTATCGCAGCGCCGACCTCGGGCACGTCCTGCGCGACGCCGCGGCGAAGCTCGTCGTCGCGAGCGCCGCCCAGCGCCCGCACGTCGAAGGGCTCGACGATCCGCCCCCGGTTATCGATATCGCGCACGTCGAGGCGTGGGCGAGTGGCGACGGCGCTTTGCATCCCGGCGTTCGCGTGCGCGATGACGAGATCGCCGTCATCGTCTATACGAGCGGCACGACCGGCCGTAGCAAGGGCGCGATGCTCCCGCATGGCGCGATCGCAGCCATCGCAACGCAGGTTGCGAGCGCCTGGCGCTGGAGTTCTTCCGATACGCTCTACATCGCGCTGCCGCTCTTCCACCTCCACGGGCTCGGCGCCGCGCTCAACGGCAGCATTGCCGCGGGCGGGCGCATCATCATCGAACCGCGCTTCGATGCCGCGCGAACGCTCGACGTGCTGCGCCGCGACGACGTGACGATGTTTTTTGGCGTTCCGACGATGTACGTGCGACTGCTCGAAGCGCTCGGGTCCGCACCGGCGCCGCGGCTGCGCGTCTGCGTTTCCGGTTCCGCCGCCCTGGACGCGACGACGTTCGAAACGTTTCGAGAACGCTTCGGCATGGAGATCGTCGAGCGCTACGGCGCGACCGAATTCGGCTTCGCGCTAACCAACCGGTACGGCGGGACGCGCGTGCCGGGCAGCGTCGGCATTCCGTTCGCGGGCGTCTCGGTGCGCGTGGTCGACGCCGACGCGAACGACGTTGCGGACGGCGCCGTCGGCGAATTACTCGTCCACGGGCCCAACGTTTTCGCGGGCTACTGGCGGGATCCGCAAAAGACGGCGGAGGCGTTCCTAACCGGCAGCGACGGACGCCGCTGGTATCGCAGCGGCGACCTCGCGCGCTACGACATCGAGCACGGCGTCTACCGGATCGTCGGGCGCCAAAAAGAACTGATCATCTCGGGCGGATTCAACGTCTATCCGCGCGAGGTGGAGAGCGAAATCGACGGTTTCCCGGGCGTTCGCGCGAGCGCGCTCGTCGGCGTCGCCGATGCCGCGCGCGGCGAAATTCCGGTGGCCTTCATCGAGGCCGACGAAGTCGATCCGGCGGCGCTGCTCGCGTATCTCGGCGCGCGTTTGGCGAGTTTCAAATTGCCCAAGCGCATGCATCGCGTCGACGCCTTGCCGCGCAACGCTCTCGGGAAAATCGAAAAGCACCGGCTCGCCGAACCGGCGGTTCCGGGCGCGTCGCTCTAGCTTCCGGTCCAGTGGGGCGGACGCCGGGCGACGAACGCCGCGACCCCTTCGCGGAAATCGTTGCTGCCGTAGCACGCGCGCAAGAGGTCGGCGTCATCGGGCAACCTTTGCGCTTCGAGCAATCGCAACGCCAGCGCCTTACTCGCGCGAACGGTCAGCGGCGCGAGCCCAGCGATTCCGCGGGCCGCTTCTAGCGCGCGCGGTAGAACCTCTTCGTCGCTTCCGACCACTTCACCCAGAAAGCCGAGGCGGTATGCGTCCGCGGAGTCGAGCAACGTTCCCGTTAGCAGCAGTGCCCGCGCTGCATCGAGCCCGATCAGCGCGGCCAGGCGCGCGATGTTGCGCAGCGAGATCGTATTGCCGAGCGTACGCGCGATCGGAATGCCGACGCGCGTGCCCGGCCCGCCGATGCGCACGTCGCACGAAGCCGCGATGCTCGCTCCGCCGCCCGTGCACGCGCCCCGGATCGCCGCGATCGCCGGCACGCGCAGGTGCGAAAGCGCATCGATGGCGGCCTCGACGCGTTTCTCGTACGCGAGGCCGTCGTCGCCGTTCGCAAACGCCGTGAAAGCGCCGATATCCGTACCCGAGACGAACGCCGCCTCGCCCGCCCCGGTGAAGACGACGCAGCGTAAACTGTCGTCGCCATCGAGTTCTCCCGCACACGCGCGCAGTTGCGCCCACATCTCGAACGTCAGCGCGTTGCGCGCCTGCGGGCGATCGAACGTGACGAGCGCGATGCCGGGTTCCGGCCGCTCCACGCGGATCATCGTGCGACCTCGGCCAGCGCGGCGATCTCGTCCGCGGTCGCGCCGATCCCCCGCAGCACGTCCGCCGTATCGGCGCCCAGCAGCGGCCCGGCGCGCTCGATGCGCACCGGCGTTTCCGCAAGACGCATCGGCGAGCCGAGCTGACGCACGGAACCGAGCGTCGGGTGCGTCGCATCGACGAAGAAGCCGCGCGCCGCAAGGTGTTCGTCGGCGAAGACGCGGTCGAAACTCCAAATCGGGCCGCAGGGAATACCGGTCGCTTCGAAACGCTCGAGCCAGGCCGCGCCGGGACGCGTGGCCGTAACGGCTTCGATCGCGGCGACGAGCGCACTGCGGTTCTGCATGCGCAGGGCGTTGGTCGTGAAGCGCGGATCGTCGAGCAGCGGCAGCGTATCGAGCACGGCGCACGCGCGACGCCAATGCTCGGGAGAGTTCGCGCCGAACGTAAACCAGCCGTCGGACGCGCGCACGGCTTGGTACGGCGCGATCGAACCGTGAGCCGAGCCCGAGGCCTGCGGCACCTCGCCCGTCGCGAAATAGCGGCCGGCCTCCCAAACGCCGAACGATACCGCGGATTCGAGCAGCGAGACGTCGATAAACTGGCCGCGCCCGTCGCGGTCGCGCGCGCGCAGTGCCGCAAGCACGGCGATCGTCGCGTACAGGCCGCAGCTCAGGTCCGCGATCGGCACGCCGACTTTCACCGGTGCGCCGCCGGGCTCACCCGTGACGCTCATGAGGCCGGACATTCCTTGCGCGATGATATCGAGTCCGGCGCGCCCGGCATACGGTCCGTCGCTGCCGAACCCCGTTGCGGCGAGATAGACCAGTCTCGGTTGCTGCGCCGCGAGCGTCTCGTACCCGAGGCCGAGACCGCGCATCGTGCCGGGCCGGAGGTTTTCGATTAGCACGTCGGCGGTCGCGACGAGGCGCCGGAACAGCGCCTTCCCGGCCGCCGCTTTGAGATCGAGCGCGACGCTGCGTTTGCTGCGGTTCAAGCGAACGAACGGCGAACTCTCGCCGTCGATGAAAGGTCCCGCGCCGCGGGTCAAGTCGCCGCCGTGCGGGTTCTCGACTTTGATGACTTCCGCACCCAAATCCGCGAGCTGCATGCCGCAAAATGGTACGGCCATGAAGTTTCCCACTTCGACGACGCGGACGCCGTCGAGTGCCGCGACTCTCGACTCGGTCATGCGTCGCGCACGATCCGGCAAGCGTCGATCGGCAGATCCAGGACGACCTCGCTGCCCGGCGCCATGTTCGCCGAAGGATGCGTCGAGACGCGTATCTGCGCGGCACCGAGATCGATGAGATAATCGCGCGCGTCGCCGAGATAGGTTTGGCGTACGACGCGACCGGCGAGCCGGTTGTGCCCGTTGCCGCGGTAACCCGCCGCGGCGCCGTCGGGAGCGACGAAGCGCAACTCGTGCGGCCGGATGCAGAGCGTGACCGCGGCGCCGCTGGCCGTGCCGGAGTCGTCGAGCGCGCGCAAGCGCAAGCCGCCCCATGCGACGGTGCCGGGCTCGACCAGCGTCCCTTCGAGCGTATTCGTTAAACCCATGAAGTTCGCGATGAAGCTCGTTGCCGGCCGCAAGTACACATCGTCGGCGGTGCCGACTTGCGCGATGCGCCCGGCGTGCATGATCGCGATCCGGTCCGAGGTGACCATCGCCTCCGAACGATCGTGCGTGACGTAGACCATCGTGATGCCGGTCGCGTCGTGCAGCCGTCGGATCTCGAAGCGCATCTCTTCGCGCAAATTCGCATCGAGGTTGGAAAGCGGTTCGTCCAGGAGCAGCGTCTCCGGTTCGACGACGATCGCGCGCGCGAGGGCGACACGCTGCTGCTGACCGCCCGAAAGTTCGCCCGGATAGCGGTGCGCGAGTTGCGTCAAGCGGACCGAAGCCAAGACCGCCTTGACGCGATCTTCGATCTCCGAGCGGCTGCAACGCAGAACTTGCAAGCCGTAGGCGACGTTTTCGAACACCGTCTTGTGCGGCCAAACCGCGTAGCTTTGGAAGATCAGCGACATGCGGCGCTTCTCCGGCGGCACCGTCGCGCGCTTGGACGAGACGATCCGATCGCCGACGGCGATCGTGCCCTCGTCGGGTGAAAGAAAGCCGGCCAGCAACTGCAGAGTCGTGGTCTTCCCGCAGCCGGAAGGCCCGACGAGCGCCATCACCTCGCCGTCGCGAATGTCGAGGTCGATCCCGTCGACCGCCCAGAGGTTCGAGCCCGGATACGTCTTGCGCAAACCTGCGATGCCAATAGCCGCCATCAGCCCTCCCGGCCCGTGGTGAAGTCGCGCCCGAGCGCTCGGTACGCGAGGGTGATCAGCGCGAACGTGATGACCAGAATGATAACCGCCAGCGCCGCGACGGCCTCGTAGTTACCGGCGTCGGAGAAGTCGAAAATCTGCGTGGTCATCGTCGCCGTACCGGGTGTGAAGAGAAAGATCGCGGAGCTGAGTTCGCGGATGGCCGGAATGAAGACCAGGAGCCAGCTTGCGAGCAGCCCGCGGCGCAAGAGCGGGGCGGTGATCGTAGCGATCGTGCGCAAGCGGGTGGCACCGAGCGTGCGAGCCGCGTTTTCCAAATCCGTGTGAACGCCGGCCAGCAGCGTATTGAGGTTCGAGAAGGCGATCGGTAAGAAGCGGGCCGCGAAGGCCAAAATCAATATCCACGCCGTTCCATAGAGCACGAGCGGCGGCCGCGAATAGGCGGCGTACACGCCGATTGCCAGGACGATGCCCGGTACCACGAACGGCGCCGTGCACACGAAACCGAGGAATCCGGCACCGCGAAACAGCTTCCGATTCGCCGCGTAGGCGATCGCAACCGCGACGCAAACCGCGACCGTCGCGGCCGCGGCGCCGTACGTCAGACTATGGCCGATCGCGGCCGCAGTCGTCGGATTTTCGACGAAGGCCCAATGATACCAGTAGAACGTAAGGTTGCCCGGAACCGGACCGTTGCCCCACGAGCGCGAGAGCGACGTTGCCAGGAGCGCCAAATACGGCACGACGACGGAGAGCCCGGGGACGATCAATGCTAGCGCGAGGATCGGGTAACGCCATTTTCCTAGCGGGATCAGACGTCGCTTTCCGCCCTTCCCGCCGACGGTCGTGTACTTACGCCGGCCGAGCACGCGGCGCTGCAGGCGGAGCAGCGCGATCGTGAGCACGAGCAGCGGCATCGCGTACGCCGCGGCCAACTCCGTGCGAACGGGGAATTGGAAGAACAGGTAGAGCTGCGTCGTGATCACCTGCGTGCGCGCCGGGATCAACAGAAACGCCGGCGCACCGAACTCGGCGATCGCTTCGAGGAAGGCCAGGATGAAGCCGGCGACGATCGCCGGAGCTGCGAGCGGCAGCGTGATCGACAGCGCCGTGCGCAGACGGGAACCGCCGAGCGTTGCCGACGCGTCTTCGAGGTCGGCCGGCATGAGGTCGAGCGCGCCCGCCGTGAACGTGAACACATAGGGCACGTTGTAGAGCGCCATCACGAAGATCGCACCGGCGAGGGAAAAGATGTTGAACGGACCGTGTTCGGTGTGGGCGAGCGCCGCGAGGCCGCGATTGATCCAGCCGCTGTTGGGAGCGGCGAGCGTGATCCACGCTTCGGCGCCGACGAACGACGGCGTGACGAACGCCGCCGTGACGAGGCCCCGCACGAGCCCGCGCACCGGAAGATCGGTGCGCGCGACGAGCCACGCGAGCGGGGCCCCGATCGCCGTCGCGAGCGTCGCGACCGAAATCGCGAGCACGAGCGAATTGACGATCGGCCGCAGATAGATCGAACGGCTGAAGGCTTCGACGTAATTACCGACGGTGAGGCCGGGGGTTCCATCGCCGTGCTGCAGGCTGATGACGAACAGCCAACCCAGCGGCACGACGACGAGCAAGAAAAGCACCGCCGTCGCGACGACGAACAGCGGGATACTCCCGTCGAACCGGCGCGCGGCGCGCACCGGCTCGGAACGCACCGCGACATCGGCCACCGGCTAAACCCCGAAAGTCTCCCGCCATTTGGCGATGACTTCGGGAATCCCGGTGCTCAAACGGTCCACCTTCGTGCGGTACAGCTTGAGCCGATCGAGGTGGATGTTGCCCGCCGGCGGCACGTCGGTGCGAACCGGAATCACGAACGACTTGAGCAACGCCTGCGAATACTCGCGCGAGTAGTAGAAATTCATGAAGAGCCGCGCCGCGTTGGGATGCGGCGCATCGCGCATCACGGCGACCGGGTTGATCACCACGATCGTGTCGTCCTCGGGGAAGCCGATGTCGATCGAGGTGCCCGACGCGTGCCGCTCCGATGCCAAACTATCGGCGCCCGGACCGACGGTTCGTTCGCCACTGACGATATCGTTCGTGGCGTCGAAGACCGAGCGCCCGATTTTCGGATCGTTCGCGGCGAATTTTTTAAAGTAATTGTCCCAGCCGTACTTGTCGTTCATGGCAAGCGCCCAATTCCCGACGAAGCCGCTGAAGCCCGGATGGCCCGTCGTGAGCTGCCCTTTGTATTTGGGGTCGAGCAGATCGGCCCAGCGTTTCGGCGCGCCCGTCTTCTTGGGGTTATAGTTGAAAAGCATCAGCGCGTAGGCACCGAGTTGGTACGTTTCGTCGGTATCGAGTTGCCGAAACGCGGGGGCGATCTTGTCGAGGTCGGCGGGCACGAAGCTTGCGAGCGCGTTCTGTTTTTTCAACGCGGGATAGTGCGCTTCGTCGGTCGAGGCGAATACGTCGACTTCTTTCACACCCGATTTGAGATCTTGGCTTATGCGCTGAAACAGCACTTGACCCGTCTGGCGGATAAAGTTGACTTCGATGCCGGGATATTTGGTCTTGAACGCATCGCGCACGCGCTCGGCGGCGTCTTGAGCGTACTGGCCCGTCCACCACACGACGGTGCCTTCTTTTTTCGCGGCGTCGTAGAGTTTGGAGACGTCGGCATCCTGAAGCCCGCGCCGGCGCGCGCTCGCTGCGAGCGGAGAACCGAAGAGCGCGCCGGCGCCGAGCGTACCGGCGCCTAACTGCAAGAAGCGAGAACGTGTAGTCATTAAGTTGCCCTTTCAACGGGTGCATCCGAGAATAAAATCTTCCGCTGCCGGATTCAACGCGCGAGCGCGCGGTCCAGCACTTGTGCAACGTGCAGCGTGTCCCGCGCGGCACCGTGAGCGATTTGATGTTTGCAGCTCATTCCGTCGGTGACGATCAGCGTCCCGGGCGGCGCTTCGCGAACCGCCGGCAAGAGGGACGCTTCCGCCATCCGCATCGAGATGTCGTAGTGCTCGCGTTCGTAGCCGAACGTGCCCGCCATGCCGCAGCACGACGAAGCGATCGGCGTGACCTCGAGGCCCGGAACGAGCGCGAGCGCGCGCGCGACTGCCGGCATCGCGCCGAACGCCTTTTGGTGACAATGACCGTGCAGCAGCGCGCGGCCGGCGAGCGGGCGCAGCGGCGGAGCGAACGTGCCCGCTGCGTGTTCGCGCGCGACGAACTCTTCGAAGAGCAGCGCGGCCGCGGCGACGGCGCGCGCGTCGTCGGTCGGGACCAGGGCGAGAAATTCGTCGCGCAACGTCAACAAGCATGACGGCTCGAGGCCGACGATCGCGACGCCGCGGCGCGCGTACGGCGCCAGCGCCGCGATGGTCCGCTCCGCCTCGGTCCGCGCGTCGTCGATCGCCCCGGCGCTGAGGTACGTGCGTCCGCAACAGAGCGGCCGCGCGCCATCGCGCGCCGTCGCGGAGAGCACGGTATAGCCCGCCGCACGCAACACCCGGAGCGCCGCCCGCGCGACGTCCGACTCGAAATAACGGTTGAACGTATCGACGAAGAGCACGACCTCACGCTCGCTCGAAACGCGCGCGGTCGGCAGCTCGCGATCGCGGAACGGACGTAGGCTAAAGCGCGGCAGGTTACGCCGGGCCGTGAAGCCGGCGACGCGCTCGGCGAACGCTCGCGCGCCGGGCAGTTGTTGCGCGATATTAGCGAGCGCGCGCAGCGGTCCGAGGCGATATGCCACGCGCGGCAACGCGGCTACGACGCGATCCTTGAAGCGCATGCCGTGCCGCGTGCGGTACGCGCCGAGAAACTCGACCTTCATGCGCGCCATGTCGACGCCGGTCGGGCATTCGCGGCGGCACGCTTTGCAGCCGACGCATAGATCGAGTGCGTCGTACACCTCAGCGGAGGTAAACGCGTCGGGCCCGAGTTGCCCCGTTAGAGCGAGCCGCAGGGCGTTCGCGCGTCCGCGCGTCGCGTGGTGTTCGTCGCCCGTCGCGCGATACGAGGGACACATCACGCCGGCGTCGTCTTTGCGGCAGGCGCCGTTGTTGTTGCACATCTCGACCGCGCCCGTCATGCCGCCCCACGCCGACCAATCCAGGCGCGTCGGGATCGTCACCGCCGCGTAGCCGGGGCCGTACCGGAAGAGCGTGCGATCGTCCATGCGCGGCGCATCGACGATCTTCCCGGGATTGAGCGTCCCGGCCGGATCGAAAGCGCATTTGACGTCGCGGAACGCGCCGACGATGCGCAAACCGAACATCCGCTCGTGGAACTCCGAGCGCACGATACCGTCGCCGTGTTCGCCCGAGTGCGCGCCGCCGTATCTTGCGACGAGGTCGAACGCTTCTTCGGCGATCGCGCGTAATTTGCCGACGTCGGCGTCGCGTTTGACGTTGAGGATCGGCCGCACGTGCAAGCAGCCGACGGAGGCGTGCGCGTACCACGTTCCAACGGTACCGTACTTTGTGAAGACCTCGGTCAGCGCGGCGGTGTAGTCGGCCAGATGCTCGAGCGGAACGGCGCAATCTTCGATGATCGAGATCGGCTTCTCGTCGCCGATCGTCGAGGTCATGATGTTGAGGCCGGCGGAACGCACGCCCCACACCTCGCTTTGTCCCGCGGCGTCGCGTACGGCTACGACGGCATGCGGGAACCCGAGCTCGACCATGCAGGCATCGAGATCGCCCAGTTTGGCTGCCAGCGCGGCGGGATCGTCGCCGGCGAACTCGACGAGCAGCAGAGCATCCGGTTCGCCACGCACGTAGGTCTGCATCGTCGGCGCGAACGTCGCGATCCCGCGCGAGAGTTCGATCATCGTGCGGTCGACCAATTCGACTGCGACCGGGTCGAGCGCGACGAGCGCCTGCGTCGAGCGCATCGCGTCGGCGAAGCGGGGAAAGTGGCAGATGCCGAGCGCTTTCGCGCGCGGCAGCGGCTGGAGCGCGAGATCGATCTCGGTGAAAAACCCGAGCGTTCCCTCCGAACCGACCAGCAGATTCGCCATGTTGAACGGCCCGTTCGGGCGCACGGCTTGAATCGCGTAGCCGCCGACGTGACGCAGCACTTTGGGAATGCGGGCCGCGATCTCGTCGCGCTCGCGCTCCGCGATCGCGCGCACGCGTGCGACGAGTTCCGCGTAACGCGCCGGCGCCGCGCCGCCGTTGCCGCCGACCGGTCCGAAGGTCGCGCGCGTGCCGTCGGCGAGCACGGCGTCGATCGCGGCGACGTTGTGCACCATGTTGCCGTAACGGATGGATCGCGCGCCGGAGGAATTGTTCGCGGTCATGCCGCCGATCGTCGCCCGGCTCGCGGTCGAGGGATCGACCGGGAAGAACAGGCCGTGCGGCTCGAGCGCCACGTTGAGCGCATCGAGCACGATCCCCGGCTGCACGCGTGCGCGCCGCGCCGCGACGTCGAGCGAGACGATCTCGCGCAGGTACCGGCTCGCGTCGACGATCAAGCCCGCGCCGACGGTCTGGCCGCACTGCGACGTTCCGCCGCCCCGCGCGGTGACGGGCACGCCTTCTTCGCGCGCGATGGCGATCGTCGCCTCGATGTCTTCGGCCGTTCGCGGCACGACGACGCCGAGCGGGACGATTTGATAAATCGAGGCGTCGGTCGCGTACATGCCGCGCGTCGTGCGGTCGAAATACACGTCGCCGCGAACGGCCGCGCGCAACCGCGCCGCGAGCCGGTCGGCGAAGAGCGGTTCGCGCGCCGGCCGCGGCGCGCCGCTCACATCGGGCGCAGCGACGCTCACGCTAGACGGCAGCGAGACTCGGCGCGACGCCGGCGCGCGAAAGCGACGCGAGCGCCGGCGTCACGCCGTCGCCGTGCGGGATCCCGGCGAGCTCGAGGCCCATCTGCACGCCGCACAGCGTTCCGGCGAGCATCAAGTCGTTGAACGAGCCGAGATGGCCGATGCGAAACAGGCGCCCCTTCATGCGGCCGAGGCCCGTTCCGAGCGACATGTCGAATTTTTCCAGTATCGTGGCGCGTAACGCGTCCGCGTCGGCGCCGTCCGGCACGAGCACGGCGGTCAACGTATTTGAGTATTCCCGCGGGTCGGCAGCGAGCAGCTCGAGGCCCCAGCCGCGCACCGCCGCACGGGTCGCTTCGCCGTGCCGCGCATGGCGCGCGAACACAGCCTCGAGGCCTTCTTCGTGCAGCATGGCGAGCGCTTCGCGCAGACCGTAAAGCATGTTCGTTGCCGGCGTATAGGGAAAAAATCCCGCGCGATTGGCGGCCAAAATCTCTTCCCAATTCCAATACGCGCGCGGGAAGGTCGCCGTGCGCGTGGCGGCCAGCGCTTTGGCGCTCACGGCGTTGAAGCTCAAGCCGGGCGGCAGCATCAACCCTTTTTGCGAGCCGCCCACGGTAACGTCGACGCCCCATTCGTCGTGCTTGTAGGGCAACGACGCAAGCGACGAGATCGTATCGATGAACAAGAGCGCCGGGTGGCGTGCTCGGTCGATCGCTGCGCGAAGCTCGGAGATGCGGCTCGTGACGCCGGTCGAGGTCTCGTTGTGGACGACGGCGACCGCGCGAACACGGTGCTCGGTGTCGGCCATCAGGCGGGCTTCGAGCGCCGCGGGATCGACGCCGTGCCGCCAGTCGCCGGGCATGAAATCCACGTCGATGCCGAGGCGGCCCGCCATCTGGCGCCAGAGCGTCGCGAACTGGCCCGTCTCGGCCATGAGCACACGGTCTCCGGGCGAGAGCGTGTTTACGAGCGCCGCTTCCCATGCGCCCGTGCCCGAGCCTGGGAAGATCACGACCGGGCCGGCCGTCCCGAAGACCGGTCCGAGCGACTCGGCAATTTCGAAAGTCAGCCGAGCAAAATCCGGCCCCCGGTGGTCGATCGTCGCCCGGTCCATCGCTCGCAGGACCCGCTCCGGCACGTTGGTCGGCCCCGGTATTTGCAGGAAGTGAATGCCGCTGCGAAAGGGGTGGGACATCCTGGAGACCTCCGGTTGCGCACATTGCATGCAATAGACATGGGGGCCTCTGCGCTGACGGCGAAGTGCCGTCGCATGGCAGCTACGGAGATCGTGCGCTTCTCGCTCCACGACGAAACGACGGCACGCTTGCGCGCGATGATCGTGGACGGCGTCCTGCTGCCCGGCGAACGCCTGGGCGAGCGGGAACTCAGCGAGCGGTTTGCAATCTCGCGGACGCCGCTGCGCGAGGCGCTCAAAGTGCTCGCCGCCGAAGGTCTTGTCGAACTGCTGCCGCATCGGGGCGCCCGCGTTACACGGCTTTCCGCCGAGGATCTGCGCCACAGCTTCGAACTCACCGGTGCCCTCGAAGCGCTTGCGGGTGAACTCGCGTGCGCGCGCATCGACGACGCCGGCATCGCAGCGATCGCGGCACTGACGGAGACGATGGCGATGCACCACGCAGCGGCCGAGCGCAGCGATTACTTCGCGTGCAACCAGCGCATCCACCAAGCGATCGTGCACGCCGCGGGCAACCCGCAGCTGAGCGACATGTACGGCGTGCTGTCGCGCCGCATGCGCCGCGCGCGCTACCTCGCGAACGTCCCGCGTTCGCGCTGGGACGAAGCGATGCACGAGCACGAGCAAATCCTCGCGCTGCTGCGCGCGCGCGACGGTACGGCGCTCGGGCGCCTTTTGCGCGAACACCTCGCCCATAAGTACGACGTCGTACGCGACATTTTCGCAGAACCGGAGACGCAGGAAGCGACGGCAACGCCGCTACCGCTATGACGCCGCCCGGGCCGCCGCCGAAGCCGCCGCGGCGGCCCGCGACGACGCCGGCTGGTTTACTGGTTGACTATTTTTGCGCGGTCGTGACTTTCGAGAGTTTGAAAATCGCGATCGCATCGCCGAGCGGATAGCTCATCTGGAAGTTGCCACCCGCGGCGACCGCGACGTATTGCTGACCGTTCACTTCGTAGGTGATGGGCGGCGCGTTGACGCCCGCGCCGAGGTTGTAGTGCCAGAGTTCGGCACCCGTTTTTGCGTTGAAGGCATCGAAGTTGCCGTTGCCCTCGCCCATGAACACGAGGTTGCCGGCCGTTGCGAGCGCGCCCCCGATGAGCGGTTCGGGCGTCATCTTCGTCCACGCGATTTTGCCCGTCTCCGTGTCGATCGCGACGAAGCGTCCGTCCTGGACGCCGTGCGGCTTGACGTTCGTAAACGCGCTGCCGAGCCGCAGCGAACCCTTCGTCTCGCTCGCCGGCTGCGTGGTAAACGTCATGAGTTGATCCATGCCGAGCACGTACGCGAAATGCGTTATCGGCGAGTATGCCGGCGGCGACCATTCGGCGCCGCCGTTCGCGCCGGGAAGCATATCGACGCCGGCCTTCGTCGGCTGGCTGAACGCGTTTTTCGAAAACGCAACGTAGGGATCGGACTTGCGAATGAGTTTGCCCGTCGCGCGATCGACGATGAAGAACCAGCCGACCTTGCCGGCCTCGCCGGCGGCCGCAATCGTCTTGCCGTTCTCATGAACGTCGAAGAATACGACCGGACTCACCGCATCGTAGTCCCACACGTCGTGCTTCACTTCTTGGTACGCCCAACGTAATTTACCGGTCTCGATTTCGAGTCCGACGATCGAATCTGTGTACAGATTATCGCCCTTACGATTGGCGCCGTAGAGATCGGGGTTCGGATTGCCGGTGCTGAAGACCAAGAGTTTTCGCTCGGCATCGATCGCGGGCGTCGTCCAGACCATCCCGCCGCCGCCCTGGAACGACTTCCCGGCAAACGTCGCGGGATCGGTCGACTGCCAGCGCCAGCGCTGCTTGCCGGTCGTCGCGTCGTACGATGCGACGAATCCGCGGATGGCCCACTCGCCGCCGGCGCTGCCGATGATGACCTGATGTTTGTACACTTGCGGCGTCATCGTTTCGGAAAAGCCGACCTTCGGATCGGCGACGGTCGATGCGAAGACCGTTTTCCCGGTTTCGGCATTGAGCGCGACCAGTTTATCGTCGAGCGTCACGAAGTACACGTTGCCGTAGGCGACCGCAACGCCGCGATTCACCGGACCGCAACAGATCTTGAACGTGCCGAGATTATACGTCGTCTCCCAGATGCGGGCGCCGGTCGCGGCGTTGAGCGCCATGATTTTCATCTTGCGATCGACGACCGGCGTCGTAACGTACATAACGCCGGCGACGACGACGGGCGTCGTTTCGAAGCTTGCCGTCATCCCCGTTTGCACGAGCGCGACGGGCGTCAGCGACGTGACGTTCTCGGCGGTGATCTGGTCGAGCGATGAAAAGCGGTCGTTGGCATAGCTCTTACCGCCGAGCAGCCAATTCTTCGCGTCGTTCCCGGCTGCGCCCATCATCTCGTCGGTGACGTTGACGTTCGCACCGGCCGGCATCGGGCCGAATTGCTGCGTCGTCGGCGGCGCCGCGCGGACGATTTCGTCGGCCTGACCCGACGTATCGGCGACCGTGCCGTTTTCGTTCTTCATTTTGGCGTTCTTGACGCCGGCGAGTTTGACGCCGGGCGCGGTCTGCATGGACAACGCGGCGGACCCGGCGCCCCGGCCATTTTTGCTTAAGATGTATGCCGTCACTGCGAGATAATTTTGCTGGCTCAAACTCCCCGGAGCATTGAGCGGCATCTGCTTCTTTATGAATCGTAGAGCTGAGCGGCGGTTTTGTAGTTCGCGTCGATCGATTTAGCGAAAGCCGGGCCGGTAAGGGCGGGACCCGAGCCTCCCGAAAGATTCGCAGCGTGGCACGACGCACAATTTGCGGCGTACACCGACCCGCCTTGCGCCGCTTGCGCCGTGGTGTACGCGCCGGACGGAGCGGCGGCCGGCGCCGTTGCCGCGTGGGCCGCGACGCCGAACGCGATCGACAACGCGACGACGCTGCCGATGAAAGTGCGTTGAATCGCGACACGCGCACGTGCACTACGGGGATCAGCGGACATGGCAACCTTTCATATGGGAAACTGCTCCCGTACCGGTATAACGACCAGTGGGAGCTTCGTCACGTTGTTGCTGAAAAAATGCCGCGACTTCCTTCGCACGACGGCACGCGCGGGCGCAAGCGGCGACCAGCCGCCAAGCGAGAACGAACCATTAGGAGGCCGGCATGTTTCTTTTCTTTAGTAATCGTTCGGGCTGTTTGAGATCGTTATTCGTATCGGCTCTCGGGTCGCTCGTTATCTTCGGGCTGATGCGAGCGTGCGGCCATGCTTGACACGATCGCGTCCGTTGCGTCCGACGCTAAGGGACTGGCTTCTTCGCAAGCTCGGCGACGTACGCGCTGACGTCGGCGACGTCACGGTCGGCGAGACCGAGGCGTCGGCATGGTGCTGCGCCGATCGACGGCTTGCGGATGGCGGATCATGTTGGCGACTTGGCCCGCAGCCAGGCCGCTTCCGGCGAGGCGCGGCGCATCCGGCCCGTTCGCCCCCTGCGCACCGTGACACGTCGCGCAGTTCGCGGCGAAGAGGTCGGCGCCGCGCCTGGCGTCACCCGCTCCGATGGCAAGCGCTGGAAGTTGCGCCGGCGCGATCGGCAGCGCGCCTTGATCGGCGAGCATGCCCGCGGCGTGGTGATGGTGCATGTCGCCATCGCCGTCGACGGCCCACACTTTTGCGCGCTCCGTTTCGAGCGGCCAGACGTGCAGCATCCAGTTGAAGACGAGCGGCGTAAAGCGACCCCCGGCCGCGTCACACGCCTGCTGCGTATCGAGCGTGCCCGCAAAGCCGAAACGCGGATCGTGTCCCAGGGCCGGCGGGGGCCAACAGAAATTGACGTGACGGTGCCACGTTCCATAGCTCATGGGGACGCGATCGTCGAGCTGCGCTGCACCGAAGCGATTGGGAGCGGTATACATCACGCCGGCAACGACGAGTCCCCCCTGCGGCGTGCGCCGATAGATCAGCGACGTCGGCCGCGACGGATCGAACGGTCCGATGCCCGCGGCGAACGCGTTGCGGTAGTTCGTGAAGTGCTCGACGGGCAGAAGGATGCCGGGTAGGAATTTCTTGTACCCGTCGCGCTCGGCGTCGGCGACGTTGCGGTAGCGCAGCACGGCGGCCCGCGCCGCCGCGACGATCGTCGCGCTGCGTTCGCCATCGCCGCTCCGCTCGGGTGCGCGGAGCGTCATCTCCATGTGTTCCTCGCGCGTGACCGGCACATCGGCGGCGGACGAGCGATGCCGCGCCGTCGTCAGGACGGCGACGACGAGCAGAAGCGCGAAAAGGAACGATAACGCGCGAGGCATCGCAAAAACTGCGACGCCGCTCGCGTAAGCTCCCGGAGCCGAGCCGTCACTCTTACGAGATCTTCATCTGCGTGAGTTGCGGCGACGGTCGCGCTGCCCTAGCGAGAACGCGTCACCGGCATCGGCTCGATGCGGAAGATCTGCGCGAATCGTGGCAGCAATTCGGGGTCTCCGGTGAGCTGCACGGTGCCGTTCTCGACGGCAAAGGCTGGGCTTAGCTCTCCCGCCATGAGAGCTCGAAGCCCCGGCCCGCGTCGATCGCGAGGTCGGCGCCGGGCAGCGAACCTTCTGTACCTCGACGCAACCGTTATCGACGCGCGCCTGCAGCACGGCGGTTATGGCGACGCAATTGGCGCCCTACATCTTGCTTTACGGGCGTTGCGAAGAAGCGCTCGAATTTTACAAGAGCGTCTTCGGAGGGAGCTACGAGCTGATGCGCGTCGCAGACTCTCCGGTCGCAAGCGAGATGCCGCCCGATTCGGGAAATCGCGTGATGCACGCGTCCTTTACCGCCGACGAGATAACGTTTCTGGCCTCCGACGTGTCGCTACGATGCTGGCCGTAGCGATCGGAAGCGGCGCCATACAGCACGTAGGGGCGCCGCTATCGACGGCTTGCTCGAAGCCACGCCGCGAGCGCGAAGGCATGTGCCGCTCGCCTGCGTATCTTCGGAGTCATATCCTACTCACTCGGCGTGCGTTCTAATAGGGCGGCACTCGGCTCATTGCAGAAAGACGTATCATGGTGAATGACGCATCGAATCTCAGCGAGCTATTCTCCGAGTTCAGCTTGCCGACGAGTCCGCCGGCGACGGACTACTATTTCATCGATGAGCTTCTCACGCCCGAAGAACGCGACGTGCGCGATCGCGTTCGCCGTTGGGTCGACCGTGAGGTCATCCCAAACGCGGCCAATCTTTGGGATCGAGCCGAGTTTCCGTTCGAAATAATTCCAAAATTTCGGGACGTCGGCATCGTGGGTGGGCCGATTCGCGGCTATGGGTCGCCCGGATTTTCGCTCGTTGCCGCGGGCCTCGTCGCCCAAGAGCTTGCACGTGGAGATTCCAGCATCTCCACGTTCTACGGCGTTCATTCGGGCCTGGCCATGGGCTCGATTGCGATCCTGGGCTCGAAAGAACAACGCGAGCGTTGGCTTCCAGCCATGGCACGCATGGAGAAAATCGGAGCCTTCGCCTTGACCGAACCGACGCACGGCTCCGACTCCGTCGGTCTCGAGACGTCGGCGCGCAAAGACGGGAACTCGTGGATTCTTCGCGGCGCGAAGAAGTGGATCGGCAACGCGTCGTTCGCGGATCTGATCATCGTCTGGGCCCGCGATGAAAGCGGCGAAGTCGGCGGCTTTGTCGTTGAGAAGGGAGCGGCAGGTTACAGCGCTCACGTCATCGAGGGCAAGATCGCAAAACGAGCCGTCTGGCAGGCGGAGATTACCCTCGACGACGTACGCATTCCATTAGAGAACCGGCTCGAGCGAGCGCATACCTTCAAAGATACCGGGAAAGTACTAACGGCGACGCGCTATGCCGTCGCGTGGGAAGCCATCGGGCACGCGATGGCCGCCTTCGAATACGCGCTCGCATACACCAAGGAACGCAAACAGTTCGGAAGGCCACTGGCCGCCAATCAGCTCGTTCAAGATAAGCTGGTCCGAATGCTCGGTGAAATCATTAGCATCCAATTGGTTTGCCTACGTCTGAGTCAATTACTGGACGACCGCAAAGCGACGCAAGGACGAGCTTCGCTCGCGAAGATGTTGGCGTGCCAAAAGGCGCGCAAAGTCGTTGCCGATGCTCGCGACCTCCTCGGTGGAAACGGCATCCTGCTCAGTTATCACGTGGCGCGACATTTCGCGGACATGGAAGCTATTTATACGTACGAAGGCACCGACCACATGCAGATGCTCGTCGTCGGCAAAGAGATCTGCGGCGTGTCGGCTTTCAAATAGAGTATGCAACCGCAATACTCGTTCGCGCCGCCTACGAGTTTACGCGCGCCCGTGCGATTCATACGGCCCCGTTGAAAAATGCGGCGCGGGCCGTGAAAGGCATCGTACAAATATCGGGCCGTCCTGCGGCAGGCTCTCGCGAGGTCAATCGACGCCGTGCCGGCCGGTCGGCCGCAACGCTGCGCTCACGTTGCTCCCTCGAACGGTCGCGGCGACGCTGTCATCGAAGCGGCTTTACAATAAACGCGACGGGGCTATGAGAATTTCGTCCGGCTAGCTTCTTTTGCAACGCGGTCCGCGCGAACAGTCCGTGACGATCGTCCCCGCCACGACCCGCCAACATGACGCGGCACGCGTGCATGGCCCGCGCGTCACGTCGCCCGTCCCAAACGTACAACGTCGAGTCACGCTGCCAAACGTGCGTCGCTCCTATACGTCGCGCACTGTCTACGGGCGGGTCTGAGCCCCGGTAAGTAGGCCAAGGATAAATGTGGATTTCCAGCCGTAGACGGCCAAAGGAGATCCAGCATGAAGAAAAGTCGGTTTACCGAGGCGCAGATCGTCTCGATTCTCAACGAGTG
>JAABUJ010000460.1_pt1 | contig 80557 bp, 72 predicted proteins | sample 5559131 | NCBI WGS metagenome assembly JAABUJ01 (sample SAMN10711875, study PRJNA513366) | rock metagenome | isolation source: Antarctica rocks | place: Antarctica: Victoria Land, Mt New Zealand nord | collected 2016-01-07 | reverse complement strand
GGGGGCCCCCCCCCCCCCCCCCCCCCCCCCCCCCCCCCCGGCCAAGAACGGGAGCTCTCAACAAACCCTGCTCTCTACAACAGGTACCAGCTGCTGGCACTCGTGGCGTGGCCACGCTGCGCGCCAGCAGCGCTGGCGACCTGCTTGCTGCTTGCGCAGCGACCCGGACGCGCTGGCCCGTATGCGCCTCTGCCAGGGGACCTCCGTTCAGCGTGCAAGGGCTGGGTAAGCACATCGCTGGCACGTACCAGTTGCAGTCTAGCTGCACCTGCTGCAACGGCCGCCGGGCTGGGCTCGGGCCGGCGGAGGCTGCTGTCCCTGCGCCCGACTGGAGGAGCATGGGCCGCAGGTGAAGACAGAGGCCTGCATAGCCTTCGGGGCGGACGACGCGCATCCCAGCCGAGCCGCCGCCGACGCGATGGTGTTCACCGTCGCCGCGCTGCAGGCGCGCCTCCGCACGCCGCCTGCTCCCGCGCGCCGCAACAGCCCCGCGGACACTGCTTCACTGCACCCTTCGGCCCTCCGACCCTGAACGCCAGAGCTTGGCAAGCTTGGCAAGCACTAAGTGCCTCTGCACATCAGCATGGCACCCCACCACCATAGCGCACGCGGTCGGGGGGGCGCGGAGCGCATGCACTGCATGGGATGCGCTGCGTGACAGCAACGGGTAGCTGCAGGTCCTCAGAGACCCTGTCTCGGCAGCCTGGTGTGGCACTCTTCGGAGGAGCCGATGGCCGCGCGCCCGCGCACCCCAGAAGTCGCTGCGGAAGTCTTCGCAAACCCTGTCTAGGCAGCCTGATGCGGCATCCTGTCCTGGCGGCCTGATGAGGCGCTTGCCCCGCCGCAGGAGACGCTGAGGAAGTACTCGGTGGTGCCGGTGGTCACGCGGCGCTGCGCCGTGGACGACGAGATCTGCGGCCACCGCATCCCCGCGGGCACCTACGTGGCCTGCTCCATCCAGGCGCGCGCGCGTCGGAAGCGTATCCTGATGCGCCTTCAGCAAAAGCGCTGTTTGCCTGACGCTGACACATTTTGCTCTCCATGCGCCAGGCCGTGCACAACACCTGGTCAGAAGCGGACACTTGGATGCCGGAGCGCTTCCTCCCCGGCGGCGAGTTCGCCCGCATGCCGGATGACATCCGGCCGTTCATGGTGCGCGCCTGTTCACGTTGCTCTGACAGGGACTCGGCAAGCTCGCGTTGTGTTACAGAAAGTTTTTCAGGTTTGTCAGAACAGCATTGCTGCAGTGACTTGCTTTGAGCTGGACGTGACTCTGCCTTGCGCAGTCATGGTGCGGGTCCTGCATCACGCGGGCGGGCAAAGGTGCGATGCGCACCATATTGGACCCACGGGGTCTAATGACCAAAGGTCCTGCGTGCCCGCTTCATGCCACCAGCCTGAGGCGGGGGCGTGCGCCCGCGGGCGCGCAGTTCGTGCCGTTCATCCAGGGGCCGCGCAACTGCCTGGGCCAGTACTTTGCGCTGCTGGAGGCGCGCATCGTGCTGGCGCTGCTGGTCAAGGCGCGCGAGGCCCGGCTTGCCCTATCCCCATACCCTATACCCTGTCTGCCTCCAGCCCTATGGCCCTACTGCAAGCCCAGGGGAGCTGCCGCACTGCCTGGGTGTGAGCGCACGAGGTGCAGACGCGTGCATGTGTCAGCTAGCATTGCCCGTGTGTGCAGAGCGCGGGCCCTGTTGCGCATGACAAGCATTCAGGTGTTACGCATTATTGAGCGCGACGCTGCGTCCTGTCCGCCGAGCGTGCGACGCGTCCCTGACAGCTGCGGCGCGGTGCGCAGCGCTTCATGTTCACGTACACCGGCGAGCCGGCAGTGCGGCATCCCAGCGTGATACCTGTAGGGCCGCGCGACGGTATGCCCATGCTGGTGTCTTGAGCGGGGGGCAGCGGCTGGAGTGGAGCTGGTGACGCAGAGTTAGAGCTAGGTAGTGACGTCTGCTGCGCAGTGTGCTGCACGGCTGCACTTGAACTGTGCACTGCGAGGCTGCCGTAATATCCTTGCTGGTGTCCGCCCACGCTCTTACTAGGCGCTGGTAGAGTCTCTGCCATGGCCTGCAGCCTCCATGTGGGGCTGAACGCCTTAGCAGCCCTGGTTGTCTGACCTGGGCTGCGGAAAGAACATGACTGGGAACACAGCAAGTATGGCACATGCTGGCGCACACAATGGACATGTGACTGACGGAGCCACACAGATGCAAATAAAAACCAGTTTGCGGCAAGGTCCAGGCCTTGCACCTGACCACAAAGCATTCATGTGCAATCGTGGTCGATGTCAGGACTAACAGATACCTCATCGATACCACACCAAGAGCGCGCGCGCTTCTGTTGAGTGCGCCGGTCTTGTGAGGTCCCTGCATGCATGTACCCGGGCATGCACCCTGCTCACCAATGCTGCCCAACGCTGCCCAAGCATCACTTCACGCCCACCGCATTGGGCGTCCTGCCCAGGTTCTCGGTGCTGTACTCGCCCACAAAGGGCAGCTCTGCTCTGAACCACCCATACATGCCGCCCTCCAGGTGCAGCACCTCCTTCACCTGCCCGCTCCGCACGGCCTTGAAGGCCGCCTGCAGCACGGGCGGCGCAGGCCGTGAGGACGCCAGGGAGCACGTGCATTCACGAACACTCTGCGGTACAAAGGCAGTGCGCACGAACGCATTGCAGCACGAACGCAGTGCGCACGAACGCACTGCGGCACATGCGCAGCCCGGCGCAGCACTCGCAGGAGCCGGCGCCAGGATACCCTAAGCGCACAGCGCACCTTGAGGCTCCGGCTCTCCTTGCCGAAGGGGAACGAGGACGAGGGGTCGAGCACGCCGCCGGCCTCGCAGGCCAGGATCACGCCCGGCGCGCCGCCGCCCGCCGCGGCCATCTCCGCCACAAAGTCCGGGTTCTGCTCGATCTGCGCCGCGCAGCCCGCCGCGTCTGCGCGCCTTGCATGCAGGCCGCTTGGCGCCGATGGCGCCGAAACAGAGTCACCCTTGTCTGTCTGCATTATTGCAGACAAACAGTGGCACACAGCTTGCCTTGCTCGCACACGTAGCTCAGGGAAACAAGGAGACCAGTGCGGGGCCAGCCTCGGTGCTGGAATGAAGGGCCGCACCGGGGTCACGCCGTTGGCCATCAGCGCGGCAGCGCGCAGGTAGCTCGCGAAGGAGGGCTTGGCAAAGTTGGTGCGCTGGAACAGCTGCACGTTCACGGCGCCCTCCGGGTGCGCCTTGTTGTAATCTGCCGCGGGCCTGACGTCCACCAGCACCTGCCGGGGGCCACTCCCCGCCTCGGTGTGCCGCAGCGGGGCCGCCAAAGGCAGCCCATAGGCAGGCCTGCAGGTGTGGGACCAGCTGGCAGGAGGCAGGAGGCAGGAGGCAGGGAGGGTGCAGGCAGACTTATGGCAGGCAGGACTGGAGGCTCACGCTTGGAAACAGTGCCAACGCACGCTCTGCCTGACTCGACAGGCTTTTGCAGTTGACAGCCATCTCAATGCCTCGCGTCAAGCGTGATGGCGGGCAGCACGTAATGGTTGCAGAGCCGTGCAAGCGTTGGTCAGGGGTCGTGCTGGGCTGAGGCTGGCCGGGGCGTGTGCGCACATAGCCGTCCCGCTCCATCAGCTCAGCAGCGCGCTGGGGGCTCACTGACTGCAGGTTCTCGTTGACTGTGAGCACCCTGCTTGCCATAGCTACTATAGCTTAGCTTAGCTTAGCTATAAGCATGTAAGCTGATGTGCGCAGCAGCATCAGCTGAATATAGTTTGGATGCTAGCTTGCTCAAGCGTGCCGCTCGCACCTGTGTATGTCCTCCCACCTGGGTAGCCGCACGTCTGTGACTGCAGCCGCGGCAGCGCGCACGACGTGCCTGGCTGGTCGGGCAGGACGCGGTGCATGCGAAGGACAGAGCACAGCCCGGTGAGCTGCGTGTGTACACGGGCGTGCCGGGCCCAGCTGCAGCCCAACTGCACTCGTCATTGTGCACGGCATGATTGCACCGGCGCCACTCGCTGTTTTGCCGGCCTCTTTCACAATCAAGCGTTTTTTCCCCTACTCAAGGAAACTGCATAGACAGCTGTTTTGTGAGACTCTATCTGCAACGCTGGCATGAAACACCTGCCCTACTTGGGCTGCTCGTTCACCTCAGGAGCAAGCTGAAGGGAAGCGCACATAAGCCTGCGTCCACTGTGGCTTCCGCAGACTGACAAACTCCTCATTGCTCCGTGTCCGCTGGTTGCACCTGACGCAGGCGTCGCGCCGAACACAAGTGAGAGCAAGATGGGTGCAGAAGATGAGGAGCTGGAGCAGACGCTGATTGTGTGCAGGGAGGCCGCGCTGTACAAGATAGCGCCGCGCACGTCGGGCGGCCACCGCAGCGGCGACTGGCTGGTGTCCGACCGCATCTTCGCGGGGCGCGTGCGGGTGATTGCCAGAGGCCAGCTCGCGGAAGTGCGCATCGAGGACCCAAACAGGTGAGTCCCGAAGGCCTGTACTGCACGCCGTGCCAAGCGCGTGTGAGTGTGAAGCTTCCGCCTTCCCAAGACCTTCAGCACTGTGTGAGGCTTCGTGTGTGGCGAGTGAAACGCTGCTGGTGCTACTATAGATGCAGTATGCACGGCTGATATTGCCGCTGTCCAGCGCCAGTACCAAAGCGTGCCCGCCACACCCAGCACTTGCAACAGAGCAGCTGCTTGTCACTTTTCTGTAACCTCAACCGCTGCTACTGGCCGACGCAGCGGCGACCTGTTTGCAATGTGCCCGGTCGCGCCCGGGCAGCGTCCGATGGCTGTGGAGCCGGTGACCGACAGCTCGCGCGGCTTCGTGCTGCGCCTGGTGGACCCAACCTCCGGGCGCCACGCTTTCATCGGCGCGCCCTCCTCGCCAGCACCCCGCGGCCGCGGGTGTGCCGCGTGTCTGCTGTGAAACGCCACTCGGGTTCAGTTGGGGGCCTCTATGGCAGGGGTTGGTGAGTCACAGTTATATGTATGAGTCCCAGCCACACCCCGCACGCCAACAGCGCTGAAGGGAACGCGCTGCGGGTGGTGGACCAGACGCACAGCGTCAGGCTCCCGTAAGCTTGAAGGGATGGGAGGTTGCAACAGTACTAGAATAGAAAACGCGTGTATACGGCTCATCTGAGTAACTGTCTAGTACAAGCAACGCATGTTGTGGCTCACCTGATGTGTTGCTGTTGTGAAAGAGCTTCAGATCCATGCCCTTCAGGTGCTGCTGTCCTTTGCAGGCACCTCCTTCTGAGGCCGGGACGTTAAGCCTAGGTGTTGCGTGTCCTGTCCAAACTGCGCAAGTCTCATACCATACCTGACGCAGGCCTCATGTTTGGGGACCGGAACGAGGCGTTCGACTTCAACGTGGCGCTGGTATGATTGCCGTGCGTGCTTGCCAAAGAGTCTGCCTTGGCTGACCCGTCCTAACCTGCCCTTTGTGTGTTTGTGTGTGTGTATATATATATATATATATATATATCAAAGCAGAAGTTGCAGCAAAGCAGTTGCAAAGGGCAGCAGGTAGTAAGGAAGGGCCTCAAGCCCTGTGCAGCATGCCGCGGGGTTGCGAAAAGGTGACTCGCTCTGACACTTCATGCGCTCGCGCGGCCCGGCGCGCAGTCCGACCACGAGAAGCACCTGCAGCGCGAGCGGGAGGTGGCCGCGGCGCGCGGGGACGGCGGCGGCGCCGCCGGCGCCGCCGAGGCGTCGCCGGACGTCGCCGCGCTGTACCGCCGCCAGGACCTCAGCCTGAAGGACGGCGAGACGCTGAAGTGCGGGCCCCTGTGCGCTGCCCTGCGGCACTCTAGGTGCTCCCAGCCTGAAGTGGCGTGCCGGCCAGGGCGCGGCCGCTTCATTTGCGCTCGATGCCCTTTGCAGTGCCCCTGCATGTGCTGCATGCTGAGACAGCAACTAATCATGAATCTAATGCTTCAGCTTGTGGACGACGTACTGCCATCCATGCCAGGCAGCCTGCCTGCAAACGCGCTTGCGGCCTGCCAGTGGCTAAGTTGACACTGCCAGCCAAGGCAGGGGCCAGCAGCCGCGGCGGCGATGGCACCTCCCCGAGCCCGAGCCAGGGCCGGCTTTGTGACCCACATGTAGCAGTGCATCAGCAGCGTGGCGGGGCTGCTCCGCGGCAGGATCCACATGAAGGCGCCGGCGGCCCGGTCGGAGGCCGGCAGCCGCGGCGGAGGCGACTTCCTGGCGCAGCTGGGCGAGGGCGGCCGGGGCCAGGACGGGGCCGCAGCGCCGCCGCCCGCGCCTGGCGGCGGCCTTCTTGCTCCGCCGCCGCAGGCGCCGCCTGCCGCGGTGCGCGGCGCCTCTGCGATGAGGAGTCACCTTTTCCAGGGTGCATCGCCAGGACCCTTGTTGACTGGCTGCTCGACCATTCAATAGCAAATGACCGGGTCGCATGCGCATGCTCGATGCGTCGTGTCGTCCACACATGCGTGCGCAGCAGGTGTCCTCTGGGGCAGCCACTGCTACAGTGGCATGCAAGTTGCACAGAACTGCGTGAGCGTGCATATGCTGCCGTGCTGAGACGCCTCAGATGCAGATGCGGGTAGAAAAGCGTGCACGGATTGTAATTGTGGTCGTGAGCAGCGACGTGCCCTGCAGGGTCAGCGGCGCGGTTCAGCGCCCGCGCCTGCCGGAGTGGGGGGCGGCAGCGCCGCGCACGCGCCGCCGCTGCCGCCGGCGGGCGGCGGGCAACAGCGGGACCCTGGCCACGGCAGCGGCGATCCTGGCCAGGGCAAGGGCGGGGCCGAGCAGGACCTGCTGGGCCAGGGCGCGCCCACGACGGTGGCCGCAGTTTCGGGCGCAGCCGAAGCTCTGGTGGGCTATCAGCCGTTCGGGGCCAAGTCGTCCACCACGGCCACCACCACGGACTCCTGGGCAACGTTTGAGTGAGGGCGCTCGCGCCGTGTGCGTCTGGGACGCGGGCCGCCCAGGGAGTGTGCCTGCTCGCATGCCGACTCAGCTGGCATGCACTGTAATGTAGCCCCTCGCTGACGCACCAGCTTCCCCGGAGGGCCATGCCGACTCGGGTGATGCCGATGGCTGTCCGCCCAGTCGTAGTATCAACTCAGTCAAACGCGGCCTGGACAGTTTAGCTGTAGTACTGTGTCGCCTTGACCACATGACCTGGCCGGTGCGACACCGTCCTGGCTTGCCTGTACCTACTTAGCACCCCCCGCTGACTCGGACTCTGATCAGCCTTGTCCCTGCATGTGAGATGTGCGGCGGAGGTTTGCGGAGCTGTGACTCTTGCTGCGAGTTACATCCTCCCATCCATCCTGCATGCTGCTCAGCAGCCATGTGAGCAGCTAGCACACTCGTCTTCATTCCATATCCATATGATACGGGTCGTATGCTTGGCACGACACCAACAACGAGCGCACTAACGATTTTCTAGGCGGATCTTACGCCAGCATTCCTGCGTCTTGCAAGCACCTCCACTCCTCTCAGCACTCTCACCCGCCACGCGACGTCCAAACATAGAGATGAGGCAGGTAAACGGACTTCAAAGAAGGTTGGGTCCTGCTGCGGCTCTTTATACTAACAGCTCCATGCGTCTATCACCCCTGCACATGTTCACGCCCTGTGCGCATGGCATGGACACAGGGCGCAGCCGCTCTCCAAGCACATGCACTGCCATTCACTTGAGAGCTCCTCGGTCTCGGTATTGCGGAACTTGCCGGGCGCCCACAGTCTCCCCAGCCTGCCGCAACTCCCCGAAACGACACCCCGCATACATAACACCCCACATACATGCACGCCGGCACGTTTTCCCTGCACTGCAGCGGCCGGGGCCAGTGACGGCAGCCATGCAGCGGCCTGTGAGGCGGTGCGGTGCCTTGCATGGCATCCCTACCTTTCTCACACCTTGCGGCAAAGGCTTTGCAGACAGGGAGCATGGCACTGCATCGCCGAGCTGACAGCCTCACATGCGCGCTCCACACGCCCAGCATGCTCCGTTGACGGCACGGCTGCATTGAAGTGGGGAGCGGCGGCCGCTGGCGGTGCCATGGCCGCGGTGCATGCCTAGGCGGCGCCCGGGAACCAGGCGGGCAGCTGCACGGCCGGGCGTCCGTGCGGCCGGCAGCCGGCGCCGGCGTTGTGGTGGGCCTGCAGCGCAGCGTGCGCCGCCAGCGAGGCCGCCGCCGTGACGCCCGTGCGCAGCAGCGCCCGCAGCGCGCCGGCGCGGCGCGCGCGGCGGCGGTCACCGCGCGGCGTCGGGGCCGCCGCGGCGCGCACGGCCTCAGCGTCGCGCCGCAGGTCGTCCGCCTCGGCCTGAAGCGCTTCCTGCCGCCCGCCGGAGAGTGATCAGGATAGGGTAGGATAGGGCGCATGCCAGGCAATGTTATTTACAGAGTGTGCAGGGCACAACTGAGGGCTGCCAGTGCAGCGAGCGCCGCCGGACTTTGGCCCGGTCGGCGCAGCGCTCACGTCGTCGCCCGGCCTGCATTGTTAAATGCACGTGATCCGCGAGAGGAGCGCTCGACGTGCAGGAACGCGAGCCGGGCGGCGCACCAGGCGGCGCGCAAGCTGCGCGCGCTCGGCCTCTGCGCAGCCGCGCTCGGCGCTCAGCGCCGCCGCGGCCGCGCGCAGGCGCTCACTCTCCGCCGCCGCGCCGCCCGCCGCCGCCGCCGCCCGCCCTGCGTCCTCGCCCAGGCGCGCTTTGTCGGCAGCGGCGCCCGTGAGCTCAGCGTGCAGCCGCTCCTGCTCGGCGGCCGCAGCTGCCGCCGCGCGTGTGCTCTCGTCCCGCAGGCCATCCGTCTCATTTCGCAGCCCGGCCAGCTCGGCCTGCAGCCGCTCGCGCTCGGCGCCGAGGCGCGCAAGCTTGGCGGCGAGCTCGTCGCGCTCGGCGGCGGCCGCGCCGTGCTCCCGGGCCAGGCGCGCCTGGCCCTCGGCCTGCTGCTCCTCCTGCTGGGCGCGCAGGCGCGCGCTCTCGGCCTCGATGCGGGCACGCAGGCGCTCCCGCTCGGCCATAGAGCGGGCGTCCAGCCGCTCCTGCTCAGCCAGTGCCGCCGCCACGGCCTCCGCCAGGCGCGCGTTCTCAGCCGCCAGACCCGCCGCCTCGACGCGCAGCCGCTCCCGCTCGGCCGCGGCATCCGCGGCCAGGCGCGCCTGCTCGGCCGCGGCGCCTGCCAGCTCGGCGTTCAGGCGCTCCTGCTCGGCCGCGGCGCCTGCCAGCTCAGCTCGCAGTCGCTCCTGCTCGGCCGCGGCTGCCTCGGCCGCCCGCGCCAGGCGCGCACCCTCCTCCTCGGCGCGCGCGCGCCGCTCCTCGGCGGCGGCCAGCTCGCACGCCAGCGCATCCGCGCGCGCGCGCTGCTCGGCCCGGCCCTCCTTGGCGCGCGCGGCCTCGGCGCGCGCCGCTTCGGCCTCGGCGGCCGCCGCGGACGCGCGCAGCGCGGCGCCAAGCGCACGCTCGGCCTCGCGGTCCGCGCGGCCGGCCTCGCTCTGCGCGCGCACGCGCTCCTGCGCCTGGCCCTGCGACGCGCGCTCGGCCGCGGCGCGCGCGGCCTCGGCTTCTGCGGCCAGGCGCGCCAGCTTGGCCTCGAGCGCGCGCCGCGCGCCCAGGTCCTCCCCGGTGCGACCCGCAGCGCCGGCGGCGGCCCGCGCGGCGGCAAGCTCGGCCGCGAGCCGGGCAGCCTCGCCCTCCAGGCGGCCCTTCTCGGCCTCCAGGCGCCCGCCCACGGCCTCCCAGCGCGCGGCGGCGGCCTGCGCCTCGGCCGCCGCCGTGCGCGCGGCCGCGAGCTCGGCGGCCTGCGCGCGCGCGGCCGCCGCGTCGCGCAGCGCGCCATCACGTGCGGCGGCCGCGTCGCGCGCGGCGCCCTCCGCCGCCGCCGCCGCCGCCTGCAGGTCCGCGACGCGGGCGGTATGGTCCTCGACCTGCCGACACGCGGGGCGCCATGGGGTCATGGTGCATGTGCAGCGCGAGGGCGGTTGCGCGAGGGTGGCAGCGCATGTGCTTGCCCGCCTCCTGGCGACGGGCGAGCCCATCAGTCGCTTGGCACACAAGGCGCGCAGCCGGACCTAGCCTGTCTCGATGACATGCGCAGCGCAAAGCACCGAACGGGACCTCGCTGGCTCTCACAACACCTTGGGGACCCAGGGTCCCGCATCCTGGGGCTCGCCTGCATGGGAAGCGGCTTGGCATGCCTCAGGGTGGCTGCGCTGGGCATTTCTGGCATCCAACACCCGCAGCAGCTTGCACCGACCTGACTTGCCTGCGCCCTCCGCAGAGGCCGCGGGCGCGGGGGCGCGCGCCTGGCGGGACAGCGCCTGCGCGCGCGCGGCGGCTGCCGCCGCGGCGGCCGCGGCCGCGCCGCGCGCGGCCAGCGCGTCGTCCAGCTCGGCGCCCTGCTGCGCCAGCATCTCCTGCAGCTCCAGCTTCTCGGCGCCCAGCGCGAGCGCCTGCCGCGTCAGGTCCTGGAGCACCTGCGCGCGTATTAGGGTATAGGGTAGGTTTGCGCCCTGCTGCGCCCAGCGCGAGCGCCTGCCACGTCAGGTCCTGCAGCACCTGCGCGCGTCGGCCGCCGCTGCGGCCTTGCATGCGCCCTCGGCGCGAGGCGACAGGGCCAGCACGCGCCGGCTGCCATCCTCCTACCCCTTCCCTCCCCCCAGGAAAACTGCATGAGAGCTGACGGGCGGTGTTGGGAGCGCGAGCGCCTGCGCCTGCTGTGCCAGGTCTGAAGCATGTGCACCCCGCGCGCGTCCCGCGCTTGGCCGCCGGAGCCGCGGCCGCCGCGCAGGAGCGGCTGCCGGCGCGGCGCCGGCGCGCGGGGCGCCGCCGGGCCCACCTCCCCGCAGCGCCTGCTTCCCACCGGAAAGCCTGCAGGCAGTTTCTGGGATGTTGCGGCGCGGGGCCGCGCGCCTTGCTCGTGACGCTCTTCGTGGTCTCGGCCACGCTGTTGCGGCTGCGTAGCGCGCTGTTCTGGCTCTCCAGCGTCTCGCCCTCCGTACGCGACCGCGCCAGCTCGGCCTGCCCGCCGCGCACAGCGCTGCCGCCTGAGCATTGCTGCCAGCCTTGCCCCTGAGGGACAACCACACATGCCCTGCCCAACACCATACTCCCCCGGATGCGTCGTTCAGCCACGTTTTGGTGTCGGGGCCAGGGTTTGATGGGCCTATGGGCCGCACGTCAGCCGTCCGTATGCCACAGGCTCTGCACAGTGGGCCGCAGCAGACCGAGCTGGTGGCTTGGAGCGCGCACAACATGCGCGGCTGCCAGGAGCGCCCGCAGAGGGCAGGAGCGCGGCGGACATGCTGTGGCCCCACAACAATTGTGCACCCACATGCATGGATAGCACGCATGCTACTTATAGTTGCCAGTCACCTGCAGCGCGTCGTTGCTGCTGCGCACGCTGGCGGCCTCGCGCCGCGCCGCGCTCAGCGCCTGCATGAGCCCCGGGCCGGGCCCCGGCGCCGAGGCCGCGCGCGCGGGCGCGCCCGCGCCGTGCGGCGGCGCGGCTGCTCCCGGGAGCGCCGCCGGCGCCTGCAGGCGCAGCGATGCGCCTCATCAACCGTAGTCCTGAGGGGATGCAACTGCTTGAGCAATAGACGCACGTGACTGCAAGCCTGCTTCAATATTCGGCAGGGGCTTGGCGCCACGACACAGGCACGGCCGGCCTCCCAGGCGGGGCGGTGCGCATGCTCTGAACACAGTGCCGGAGCCTGCGGCTCGTGACAGAGTAAGCTAGGACTCCACCAAGAAGACGACAGCATGCTGCATAGAGACCAAGGCCAGGCCATAACACTGACATGCGCGGACGCTCCCCACGCGCGGCAGAGCTATCTTGGGTGCCTGCGGGCACCCGCGGCGGCAGGCAGTGCACGGAGGACTGTGCCAAGTGGTTGTCGGGCAATCCCGGACTGAGACGGTCATGCTCCCAAACGGTGCCGGCGTGTGTTAGCCCGGGCGCACCCCCGGCTCGGGCAGGCTCGGGCGGGGCCGCAGCGGCGCGGCCAGGCTGCTGACGCTGGGCGGCGTGTCCAGGGAGCGGCGCAGCGGCAGCGCCATCTCGGACAGCGGCGCGCGGTCGCCGCTGCGGTGCAGGCCCGCGCCTGCGTGCAAGCCAGGCGTTGATAGTGCTTTATCCCCGAACCAATAAATTCACAGAGCTGGTGCCAATCGGGAGCACTGCTGCCATATGCCTGTCTTGCATCAGCAGAGAATGGCTTTTCAAAAGACAAGGGGCAGGCATGCAGTACCCAGCTCAGCTCAGCACTTGCTCAAGCTCGGGCAGCAGTGACTCTACCTCCACACAGGAGTCAGCGCTGCAGCGCAACGGGCTCGAAGACACACATGTCCTGCAGGAGACAGAGTACTCACTCCGGCCGGGTAAGGGGCTTCTTGAGACACCAGCGACTTATTTGGGACCTGGGTTTCTTTCAAAGCATGAGCCAGCCTCTGCGCCCAGTGCAGGTGCAAGGCACCGTAAACGGGCGGGATCAGCTGCGCACACACGGCGCGGCGCACTTTTGGAGGGCAGGCCGCTGGTGGAGCTGCGCAAGCGGCGGTGCGCGTTGGCGACGGCGTCGCTGACGCGCGCGGGGCGCCGCGGCGAGGTTGTGCGCTCAGGCGAGGGCGGCCCTGACGAGTGCGCGGAGCTGCCGGGCGACGGGAACGCCGCATGCTTGAGCAGCGACTGGCGCTCCACCTCCCTGTTCTCCTTGGCGCCGGGCGCGCCGCGCGCCGCGTGCTTCATCGCAGTCCCTTGAACCGTGGACCGCAGCAGAGGTGCGCCGAACCAAGGGAGCCGCCGCGAGGGCTTGCAAAGATAGTCTTTGTGCTGCTACTCTGTTTTTGAAGGACAGGCTCCAGCTCGACTGGATTTCAAATTTGAACCTGCCATGAAAGGCTTTGCACGTGCACAAAGCCCCTTGGAGCTCCATCCCGCTCATGTCAGGCCCGGATATGCCAGGAGAGCATCGCCTGGACGCCTATCAGACTGTTCGTGCAGCCTGTCTGACACTCTGACACCGCCAGGTCACCCAACGCCGTGTGAAAGCAGGCGCGCGTGGCGGGCAAGCATTGCCTGAGACCGAGCTGCGATGTGGCGCTTTGTGAGCGGCGGTGACAGCGGCGACCACCCGCACCTCACCTCGCTTAACGGCTTCCAGGGCCGGCAGACATGGGAGTATGACGAAGGCGCTGGCACGCCCGAGCAGGTGCGGCTGCGTACATGCAGCATGCTCGTGCTGTGTGACGCTCGTCTGGCCAGGCCCCTGCGTATGCGCACGGGCACCGGCGGCCTTGGCAGAGCCGAGCCGGTGAGAGCACAACGCCCCGCGCAGCGCGCAGCGGTGGACGCCGCCCGCGCGGCCTTCGCTGCCAGCCGCGACGCCCGCAAGCACAGCGCGGACGAGCTGCTGCGGCTGCAGTGCGTGCACAGGGCGGCGCCGCGCCCGCCGCCGCCGCCGGCGCGCAGCGATGCGCCGACGCACGACGGCCTCGCCGGCGCGCTGCGCAGCGCTCTGGGCTTCTACGAGCAGCTACAGTGCGCGGACGGCCACTGGCCGGGCGACTACGGCGGGCCGATGTTCCTGATGCCCGGCCTCGTCATCGCGTGCTATGTGACCGGCGTGCTCAACACGGTGCTGAGCGCGGCGCACCAGGCGGAGATGGTGCGCTACCTGCGCAACCACCAGAACGGCGACGGCGGCTACGGGCTGCACATCGAGGGCCACTCCACGATGTTCGGCACAGCGCTCAGGCGCGGCGCCGGGGCCGGCGCGGGCGCCCGCCTGCAGCGGCACACGCTGCGGTCTCATGCCGTGTGCAAGCTGCAAACCTCCTGTCTGCAGCCTGGCGGCGTGTCAAGCTCCTTGCACACCCTGCTGTAGGCCGCGTGCTGCTTGCACAGTTGCAGAGCGGCGCGCGGTGTGCGCTGCATGGACGCATGGCGCAGACAGACCGCTCACGCGCATGCGGCTGCCGCAGTTACGTGACGCTGCGCATCCTGGGCGTGGGCGCGGAGGACGAGGTCTGCCGAGACGCGCGCGCATGGGTGCGCCCCTGCACGCCGGCGCGAGCTACATGCTTTTGACAGCCTGCAGCGTGCCTGGCTCTGCGGCGCGCATGCGAAATGGCAGCGACATGGCAGCAACAAAGGCAATACCGCTGCATACTGGGGTGCTTGGCATGGGAGGGCCTGCCAGAGTCACAGCGTCTCCGTAGATGCCGGTGCCGGTGCAGCGGAGCCATGCAGTCACAGCCTTGCGCATGTTTGCTGAGGGCTGTGTCCGCATCGCCGCCCACGTGGCTTTGCCCGCCCTGGCAGGCGCACCATGCTGCCGAGTCCATGACGAAGTGTGACAGCACATCTCCACCCATAGGGCAGTCTGACACACTACCTGTGAGCATGATGAGAGGGTTCCGAGCTGCGCGGCAGATCCACGAGCACGGCGGCGCGACGGCGATCACGAGCTGGGGCAAGTTCTGGCTGGCGGTGCTGGGCGCGTACTCCTGGGACGGCATGAACCCCACGCCGCCGGAGATGTGGCTGCTGCCCTACGCCGGCTGGACCGGCATCGGGCTCGCGCACCCGGGTCGCTTCTGGTGCCACTGCCGCATGGTGCGCGCCGGCGCTCCCCAGCGCCGCTCGGCTGTTTGGCGGCCTTGCACCCTGGTCGGGCCGTAGAAGCGCCAAGTCGCCCGATCAAGCGCGGACCAGTGCGGCCTGCGCGCAGGCGCGCCTGCCAAGTACCAGCCGGTGGGCAGATTGTGTGATCGTGCATTAACCCTATGCGTAAACCCCATGCGCGCAGGTGTACCTGCCAATGAGCTACATGTATGGCGCGCGCGCGACGGGCCGCATCACGCCGCTGGTGCAGGCGCTGCGCTGCGAGCTGTACACGCGCGACTACGCCGCGCTGGACTGGAACGCCGCGCGCAACGAGTGCGCGGCCAGTGACCTGTACTACCCGCACCCCCTGGTCCAGGCGCGCCCAAAACCACCGCTGTCAACCCTCACGGTATCAACCCTTGACGGTGGGCGGTGGACCATGCCGAGGGTTGCTGGCTCATGGCGTGAGGTGAGCTTGCATGCAACCTGAGCTGGCGCAAGGCCTGCTCGCCCTCAGCATCTGCGTCGTCCGCCTTGGCGCGCCACAGCGGCACCCGGCGCTTGGCAGCCGGGCACAGCACAGCGCTGCAAGCACACCTGACTTCCCCCAACCTGCGCACCCGGCCGCGGCCACGGACGCGATGTCCTGAAAGTTTGTGGTCACGGCCACGGCCCCTGAAGCGCATCGCATAAACTGCCCCGCCACGCAGGATGTGCCGTGACGGACGCTGCACCAGGCGGCGGCGCCCAACGCGTGGCAGCTGGTCACAGCGCAGCCAGCGCACCTGCCTTCCGCCAGCCTGGTGCAACTGACCCCATGCACCTCTGCAGGATGTGCTGTGGTGGACGCTGTACCAGGCGGAGGGCGCGCTGAAGGGCTCCTGGCTGCGGCGCAAGGCGCTCGCGGAGTGCATGCGGCACGTGCACTACGAGGCGCGCGCGCCTGGCGCCGCCCGCCTCGCTGGCTGCATGATTGGGCCAGGGTCCCACCCAGCCACCCAGCCCCACACCCCGAACAGGCTGGAAGGCGTGTCGGAAAAAGGCAGGCTGGACTTGGTGCGCGGCTGCGACGGCACACGTCACCCTGCCGCAGTGTCGCCCAAGGTGCACGTCTAGAGGCGGGTGCTCCTGCTTGGCATTCTGATGTGGTGCTGCCCATGCGGCCGCCGCGCCAGCTGTGCCCCGGGCACGGCGCGCCTTCGCTTGCCATCCTCACAGCGCTGGTCACGCTCGTGGTGCAGGCTGGCGCCGGTGCGCCCTGCGCCGGGGCAGGTACACGCGAGCGCACAGGGTCGCTTGCGCCCGGCTCCGCGCCGCGCGGGCAGGGTGCCAGGCGCCTGGAGCCGCAGGGCGAGGGGTGCATATATGGGGTAGGATTTAGGGCACGCACTGCGCATCGAGCCCAGGGCGCCCCGCGCAGGACGAGAACACGCGCTACGTGTGCATCGGGCCGGTCAACAAGGTGATCAACATGCTCTGCTGCTGGTTTGAGGACCCCGCGTCGGACGCCTTCAAGCGGTGCGCGTCCCGGCGGCCGGGACGCGCATGCCCGTCCTCACAGGACATGCTAGCTCGCCCTCGCAAGCGTCATGTGTGATCTACGGTGACAACGGGTCCTACAGTGCGCGTGAGTGGGCGCATGCGCTTGTCAGCGTCGGCTGGCATTTCGAAGTCCCGGGCGCTCGGCAAGACAGTGTGTGACATGCGCGCGCCTGCGCCTGCGCCCGAGCCATGCGTGCGGCGGGCGCCGCAGGCACCTGCCGCGCCTGCACGACTTCCTGTGGCTGGCCGAGGACGGCATGAAGATGCAGGGCTACAACGGCTCGCAGCTGTGGGACACCACGTTCGCCGTGCAGGCCATCGCCGCGACCGGGCTCGCGGCCGAGGCCGCCGGCTGCCTGCGCCGCGCGGGCGCCTACATCGACGCCACGCAGGTGGGCGGGATCGGGGCAGCGCCTTGCCCGCCGGGCCGCCGGCGGCCTGCGCCGTGCGGGCGCCTGGCCTGTGGCGCGCGTTCCGCGAGGCGGGGCGCGGCCGCGCAGCGCACCTGCCGCCGCCGCGCGCCGCGCGCCTGGCGTGGCGCGGCGGCGCGCGGCGCGGGCGGCGGCCGGCGTCGGCATCGCAGGGCGGCTGGTCGCTCGCTTTTGGACCCGCTTGCTGGCCTTCTGGCGTCAGGGTTAGGGTTAGGCCTTAAGGCGCGCGCGCCGGCGCAGGTCCGTGAGGACTGCCCGGGGCCGCTCGCGAAATGGTACCGCCACATCTCGCGCGGCGCCTGGCCATTCTCGACGCGCGACCACGGCTGGCCCATCTCTGACTGCAGCGCCGAGGGCCTCAAGGCGCGGCCCGGGCCCTCTGATTTCAGAGATTTATGGTTACTATAACCCGCCGAGCCAAGGCTGGCCCATCTCCATTGTAGGCCCGCTGAGGGCCGAAAAAGGCGCAGCCCGGCTCTCCACCGGGCAGTTTGGCTCCATGTGTGCCTCCCCGTGCGCGCCAAGCATGGAGGACCCACCTCGAATTGCGGCGCGGAGGGCCTTGCGGCGCGGCTGGCGAACGTCCAAGGGCGCCAGCCGCGGCGCCCAAGGGCCTGTGGCGCGGCGTCTGTTTGAGGTCATGCTGCTGCTGCCAATGCCGCAGTGGAGCAGCGTCAAACACCAGTCACCGTCTGCAGTCCTGGTGCAAAAACACGTCTGACGAAGGCGCTTCCGTGGCTGGGTACCCACTTCTAAGCAGCCGCTTCCCGGGACAGGCACGTGCCAACCTGGCGCGGCGCAGCACGCCCAGACCGATCGACGCTGGCACCGCGAGCGGCCTCCTTACGGGGCGGACATGCCCCAACCCGGCGCGGCAACGGCGCGCGCAGGCGGCGCTGACGCTCGCGGGCCTGGGGCTGGCGTTTGGCGGCGCGCTGGCGGCGGGGCGGCTGCACGACTGCGTCAACGTGATCCTGTTGTACCAGAACGGCGACGGCGGCTGGGCCACGTACGAGAACACGCGATCGTTCTCCGCGCTGGAGGCGCGGCGGCCCTGCAAGCCTCCCGGCAGAGCCTTGCTTTGTGCCACCCTAGGGATTGTACTACCCTAGATAGCGACACAGGGCTTTGGTTCAAGCCCTGCGACGGCCCGCGTTGGCACGCATGTGTGTCTGATCAACTGTGCTAGCGGTGCAGACAAGGCAAAGGCAGCGTTTGTCCAAGGAATTAGTGTATTGTACACGGAGCGCGCGCCTGCTGTGGTCGCGGCCCGCGCCTGCGCCGCCCGCAGCAGCTTGCTCGCCCGCCCGCAAGGCGCCTGTGAGCACAGGTCGTCCGACCGCGCCGGGGCCGCTGGCGTGCGTGCTGCAGCAAAGGCCACTAACACTATCACCTGTTTTGGCAGCTCATCAACCCCTCGGAGACGTTTGGCGACATCGTGATCGACTACAGCTACGTGGAGTGCAGCAGCGCGTGCATGACCGCGCTCGCCGCGTTCGCGGCGGCGCACCCGGCGCACCAAGCGCGAGAGGTGGCGCGCGCGCTCGAGCGCGGCCGCCGCTTTGTGCTGAAGGCGCGCCCGCCCGCCGCACCGGCCAGGCATCCATGCCAAGCGCAGGGCGTCTTGCTGCATGCCCTTGGGGAAGGGTCTGAAGTGTGGCAGACTGTACGGCCGGCCAGCTGCCAGACCGGTAAGGGCCGCGGGCATGGCGGCCGGTGGCGGCGTGCGCGTGATGGCTTGCGGCGCCGCGCAGGCGCAGCGCGGCGACGGCAGCTGGTACGGCAGCTGGGGCGTCTGTTTCACGTATGCAATCTGGTTCGGGTGCGGCCCCGCCTGGCTGCGCCCTCAGCTAGGGTCAGGGTATAGGGTAAGCCGAGCGCAATAAGGTTCCGGCGCTGACGGGGTAGACCGACATTGCACAGGAGCATTTGCGGGGCCTGTTGGCGCCCGCCCTCGGCGCCCGCCGCGCCATGGGCCGGGACAACGGCTAGGCAAGCAGGCATTCATTGGGAGAGCCTGCGGCACTGGGCAGAGAGGCGATGCGCGGTGGGGGTGCCAGCGTATGTTCGTGCGCCTGCACTGCTTTGCCTGTCCGAGGCTCTGAGCCCTGAGCGCTCGCCAGGAGCATAATGGGTGACTGGCCATGTGCGCGAGCACTCTGTAGGTCGGCCCCAACCATGCTGGCGCCCTGCGTGGTCACCTTTTGTCCGGACCCACCGAGCTTCTTGAGTCTGATCGCTCGCCTACCCCTCACACTTTTCCTGCCTACCTGGCATCCCAGTCGGGCAGTAGGACTGCCTGGATTGGGCAGTGATGACTGCCTGACTGGGATGCCAGGCAGGCAGTAAGAAAGCGTGAGGGGTAGGCGAGCGAATAGCCTCAAGAAGCTCAGCGGTTTCGTACAACAGCTGACCGCGCAGGGCGCCAGCATGGTCTGGGCACAGCGGCGTGCGCCGCGCCCGCCCGCCCTCGCCCCAGCCCGCCCGCCCGTCCCGACCCAAACCCTAATCTTATTCTGATGGCCAGCGCCGGCGCGCAGGTGCGACGCGCTCGCCGCGGTCGGCCTGGACGTGGCCAACAGCGAGGCGCAGCTGCGCGCGTGCGAGTTCCTGCTCAGCAAGCAGTGCGCCGACGGCGGCTGGGGCGAGAGCTACCTATCCTGCCAGGACAAGGCGCGGCGGGGCCCAGCTTGCCAGACCCTCCCCGGTCACAGCAGAGTCTCCATGGGGATGGACGGGGGCGCCGTGCGGGATACCAGGGCATACCTCGCAGTACCATGCCGCTCGAGTCCTCGGGTGTGAACTGTGCAAATGTGCATGAAGCCTGGCGCGGCGTGACCTCGAGCCAGGAAGCGCTTGACGCAACCCCAAAAACCGCGCAGCGTTCCTGCCCGCCAGCTGCCGCGGGCGGACGGCGGCGGCTCGCCGGCGGTCGGCAGGGACCTAGACCTGGCCGGCCGCATGCGTGAACCGCGCATGCATCGCAAGCGAACGCGCAGCCGGAGGACGGACGCTCGCACGTAATCAACAGGGACTCATGTCAAGGGTTGCACCCGCCCAGCCCCATGCCTGAGGCCGCGCGTGCGCGCGGCAGGCATACTCGCAGCTGGAGGACGGCAGCTCGCAGGTGGTCAACACGGCGTGGGCGCTGCTGGCGCTTGCCGCCGCCGGGTACCACCGCCGCGATCGCGCGCCGCTGGCGGCCGCTGCGGCCGCGCTGCTGCGCGCGCAGGCGCGCGCCCAAGAACCCCGCATGCACTTGTAACCCCTGCCGTCCACAACCAACAATTACGCGGCGCCCGGCTGTGTGCCGCCGGCGGCCGCCGCGCGAGCGCCGCTGCGCGCGCAAGTCCAGGCGCCTCCGGCGTTGCGCTCTCCGGCCATCCCCGTAGCCGCAGCCGCACGCCCCTGGCGGCTGGCCGGCTGCAGGAGCTGCGGAGCGGCCCGGCGCAGTCGCCCGCGCAGCGCCCTGGCGCGCACTATGTATACCCCTGATCCCAACCTGGCCGCGCGCGCCGCGCAGCTGCCCAGCGGCGACTGGCCGCAGGAGCGGATTGCGGGCGTGTTCAACCGCAACTGCTCCATTACGTACGCCAATTACCGCAACATCTTCCCCATCTGGGCGCTCGGCGTCTACCGCACCCATGTGCTGGGCGCGGCCTAGTCACAAGACGCGCGTGACGGCGGGTCTAGCGTCGGAGAGGAGCGGCAATATTTTCATGGTATTCTTTGCATCCGCCATGCGGGTTGCAGCCATTGGTGAGTTGCAGCTGCGCATCTGTGACCAGAGAGAGAGAGCCAGAGTGTGTTCAGTGTGGTCTCCAGACCTGGTGAGCTGTGAGAGTGCAGGCGGCTTGGCCACGACTGACGTTCTGGATTCCCTTGGTTCATATATCTGAGCACCGCATCAAATTACATCGCAGCACCTCTGATACTATGCGCTTGCTGTATGCAACCAGCACGCTGGCTCCTCAACACTCGGACAAACGTCAGCGTTGGACGCCTGAGCCTCAAAATCACGGCATTTTGCATGTCCTGAGACTCGACCACCAGCGGTCTGCTCATCATCGACCTTCAGACGTGCCGTCGCATCGAGCGCGGCCGCCGCCGGCGGGCGCAGCCGGCGCGGCAGGCAGGCGCACATCAAGTCCTGCGCTCTCTCCGGCCTCAACGCCTGCGCCAGTCAGCAGGCGCAGCATGCGCGGCCGGTCCAGCACGCGCCCATAACGCAGCGATACGAAGAACTGCCGGTCGCCGGCCACCGTGATGGGCACGAACGGCCGGTCGGCCAGCGCGGCCGCGGCGGCGCGCCCCAGGCCCTCCATCGGCGGGATGACCTCATCCGCGCGCACCACATGCTCCTGCGCGCGCGCGCGGGTGTCGTAACCCTGCCCCATGCAGGGCTTGCGCTGGGGCTGCACGCCGCGGCGGGATGACCTCGTCCGCGCACGACATGCTCCTGCGTTGCGCGCGCGCGCGGGTCTGCCGCGCAGTGGCTTGGGCTAGGGCCGCACGCGGCGGCGCGCGCTTCAGGCAGCGCGGAGGTGCGCTCACCTCCGCGGCAGGCCGTAGCGCGCCAAGCGCCCCGTCACCCAGCCAGTCACAACATCCTTGCCGCGATCTTCTGTGTTCAGGCATCACACCTGTGTGCGGCCTGCGTGTGCTTGAACACACCGAGACGGGCGCGCGCCTGGCGGTTGCCCCAGAAGTCGAGCACGCTGAAGCGCAGGCGCGCCGGCCCGCCCGGGCCGGCCGGCGGCAGCGCGGCCAGCTCGCCCACGTAGCGGCGCGAGAAGAACCAGAGCGTGGTCGACGCCACGCCGCTGCCCAGCACCAGCAGCGTGGCCAGCAGCGCCTGCACGCCCGTTATCTCGCCCTGCGCGGCCCCGCGGGCCGGTCTCGCTACACTGGGCGCGTGCGCGGCCGCGCAGTGCTGTCTGTCCACCGTCAAGCAGGCCCGCGAGGGCCGGACCCTGACAGGCTGGGCCTAAATCGGCCGGACCCGAAGCGCGCCGGCGCGCACCTCGCCCAGGAAGCTGTTGATGGGGATGGCGAGTCCGGCCACGCCGGCCAGCTGGAATATGTTGAGCCCAGACAGGCCGGGCCTAGTTGGGCTGGAACCTAAACAGGCCGGACCCTAAAACAGCCGGCGCGCGCCTCGCCCAGGAAGCTGTTGATGGGGATGGCGAGCCCGGCCACGCCCGCCAGCTGGAACACCTTGAGCCGCACGAGCACGCGGAAGGGCACCATGCCGACGCCCTTATACAGAACCGCGGCCGGCGCGCCCGTGCCGCCCGCCGCCGCGCCCGGTGCAGCCCCGGCGTCGGGCGCGGAGCCTTCACCGGCGCCGCTCGCCGCGCCGCCCGGAGCGCCGTTGGAGCCGTGCGCAGCCGGGCCGCCCACGCCGCCCGGAGCGGCGCTGCTGGCTGCCCTGCGTGCCGCTCCCGCTGCGACCACAGCACGGCTGGTGGGTGCACCGCCCGCTGCCCCCCGCGCGCCCCAGCCCGCGCAGCCCAGCGCGCTGCTCAGCCGCACCTCGACGCTGCCGGCCGCACCCCCATGCAGTAGCCTCCCCGCAGAAGGACTGGTGATTTCCGCATCTGTGCTACTCCATGCGGCCGCCTCGCTGTAGCCAAGCGCAGCTCCAGCAACGGCCGGCGCGCTGCTCCAGCGGCGGGCAGCAGCGCTAGCCGCGCTGACACATGCCGCGCCCGCGGCGTCCGGGCTGGTGCGCGGTCGGACACAACCTGCGCCTCGGCTGTCAGGGCGACTGCTGACATGCGGACACGCCGCGTCATACGCAAAGCTTGCGGCGCTGCAGGCGGGCGTGGCGGGGCCGGTGCGCGGACCGCTGGCTGCTCCGGCGGGGGCGGGGAGCCACTGACTGACGGCCTGCGCGAGCGGGCTGTGCGCGCGCAAGCCGAGCGCGCCGAGCTGCCAGCTGCTGTGCGCGCTGTGAGTCAGCGCGGGGCTTGCACGCTGGTCTGCCAGCGTCGCGGGCAGACCGCCGCGCGGGTGCTCAGGCTCCGCATCTCTCCGGCTGACGTGGTCTGCGACAGCCAGAGCACCCGTCAACGGGCGGCGCAGCAGGCCCATGCACAGCTTACGCCTTCCCCGCTTCCACACTGGGCACAGCCTGACATATCTGAAAAACTAATATTGCAGCACACTGTGCAGGGGCCAGGGCCCCCGCTTCACAAGTTCGGCCTCCACTGACCAGCGCATTACGAGGCGCTGGGGCGCTCACCGCCGCCGTTGCCGCCGTTGGCCAGGCAGCCTGCGCCTCTGTGCAGGGCGGGCAGGACCAGGCGCAGCCGCGGTGCAGAGCCGGAGAGCATGCAGCGCGTGCGGCTACGAGCGCCAGAAGAAGATGATGACCGCGATGGCCAGCAGCACGGCCATCGCCACCATATCAACCCACGGGCTGCCCTTCTGCAGTGCGGGGTCGGTGCCAGGCTTCCTCTTGCCTGCCGGCTGCTCGCTTCCCCTCTCCATTGGCGCCTCGCCACAAGCACTTCTCAAAGTCTGTTTCAATAGTCTGTTTCAATACCGCAGCGCAAAAGGAGCGTCTCACAAGCAGTGCACGGACACCAGTTGTTCCGCTGTGTCCCAGTTTACAGCTCCTACGGCCAGGAGTGCATATCAGTGATCAGAGTCAGACTCAGAAAAAACTTGTTTTTTCTAGTGTCACAGAGGTGCCTAATCAGGCAGAGCATTACAAATGTCGCTTGCGACAGGCCATCAGGGCAACTGCCATCGGGGCAACTGCGACTCAGCGATCGCTGCGTCCGCAGGCCGCGGGGTTTCGCTGACTGGCGACACAACATTCCAAACGATCCGGTGCAACCGACCAGCAACATGGAGCTGTCCCCCGAGAACTTGCTATATGTGACACAAGAGGTGGGCGTTGGCGGCTCGCGCACAGCGCTCGAGCACGGGTCAGTGCAACACAGCATCACGCAGGTGCCCCCGACTGACCCCCGCGCCAGTCAAGCGGCCGTTTGACCCCTGCCTCTTCGTAGTGCGCAGAGGATCATGCACCACCAAGGTCCCAACCTCACAAGTGACGCGTTGTGCAGCTTGAAGACTGGGTTAGCAGCGCGCACCAGCAAGTGCGGCGCTCCGCCGCGTGCCTGTCGTGCAGCGCGCCGTTGGCCGCCCCGCACGTGGACATACTGATAATCCAGGGCAGCGATGAGGGTGCGCCATCACCCGTGCAGCACAGGCACAGAGCGCGAGCGCGCGGGAGTAGCATCTGGCCTGTGCCCTTGTGTTTGTGGCCTCGCGCGCCTCGGCCTTTGGCGCTCTGCCTAAGTACCACTCACTGGCACAGATGGGCACCACACCTCTGCCTGTCAGACTGCCTTTGTCCTGAGTCGACCTTGCACACCCGCAGGCGTGACGGGGCTGCTGCCGCTGCTGGCGCCGCCGCGCGCGCCCGGGTGGCCCGCACGGAGGGGCGTGCAGTCGCGGGGGCAGGCTGCGGCGGTGGCCGCGCTGGCGCTGCTGCCGCCGCTTGCACGTGTGTGGGTGGCCCCGGGCGGCCGCATGGCCGCGTGCAGCCAGACGGGCACCCGCGACGTGCTGTTACGCGACCTGGCTGTTGGCACAACGCGCACCCTGCGCTGGGAGGCCCCCGCTGGTGCGCCTGGGTTGAAAACGCATATTATTTACCGGCAGGGGATGTCAATCATGAAGTGTTGGGCGCCCTCAACAGGGACCTCACAGCAACCCTCCACACACCGCGCTTTGTACTGGGGTGAAGCAGGCGGCATGCAGCGCGTGTGCCCGCTTTGCGGTGCTCTGGCTGCAGGAGTCGTCACGTTGCGGGCAAAAAATTGCCTGCTCACCTAGGATGCTTGCTGAGGCCCACTCGTTGCCCACTGCACCCCAACCTAACGTGCAACCATTGGATGCTCAGGGCAAAAGCTAGCAGGAATCCTGAACGTGGGAGTGTCCTGTGCAGACGGTGCAGGTCCGCCAGCGGCAGCGCTGGCAGCGGCAGAGGCGCCGAGCGCCTGGACGCGGCTGTGGCCGGCCGACGACGGCAGCGCGCTGCTGGCGCGCTGCGGGGCGCCGGAGGCGCCCGAGCTCTGGCTGTGGGAGCCTGGCGGCGACCCGCGCCTGGTGAGCCTGGCCTCGTCAGGCGACCACTGCTGCAGGCGGCGCCCTAGCTGATGCACGAGCAGCGAAACCTGACATGCTCAGCACAGTGAAGCAAATATTGAGTTGGCTGCATCGTCATTAGCTCAACACATCTCCATCGCAGAATACAAAAGTTATACATTGAAGCTGCTTGAGAGCCTAAGGATAACAAAGACGCTTGCCACAACCAGCCTGAGCGTGCGCGCCCGTCTGCGGGGCAGGAGCCGCGCTGGCGCCGCCTGCCGCCGCCGCCGCCGCCCCCTGCGTCGGGCGCAGGCGGGAGTGTCCAAGCCGGCACCCCCGCTCCGTCGGGGAGTGGGCCCCAGCAGAGCACAGGGACCGCGACGGCCGCGACGGACACCCCTGCCCACGCTCCTCTTCAGGCGCCCCTGCATGCGGCATTCTTGGCGGGCAGCGGCGGCGCGGGCGCGACCCTCGCGCTCGCGGCCGCATGGTGGGCGCCCAACCGCGGCGCACAGTTGGGCGTGGCCGCGCTGGCCGTCAGCCTGCGGCGCCTGGGAGGCGCGGCAGGCGCGGGTGGGGCAGGCGGCGCTGCGGGCGGCGCTGCGGGTGGCTCTTCGGGCGGGGCGCGCGGCCAGCCCGGCGCGTGGCGCACATGCTGCGTCCCGCTTGCGGCGGGCGGCGCCGGCGCCGCCAGCGGGTGGCCGGAGCGCATGGACGGCGCAGAGGGTTTGGGCGCCCTACACGCGGTGACCCTGTGCTGGCACCCCACAGGCGCGCCATCTCGCAAACCGCGAGCCCGCACAGCGAGCCCCGGCCGTGCGCCACAGGGACAGGGTAAACCAGGAGCGACAAGGCTGGGCGCCGGCATTGCCTGCTGGCGTGTCAACGCCTTCAAGCGCGCCTGTCCTGCTGTTGCGCTAAAGGCAGCATTTTGCCGGCACCGCACAAGGAGCATTGCCTGGGCATCTGTGCACACATGTGAGCGCGCTATGGGCGTGCGCAGGCCGGTGGCTGGCTGCAGGCGTGTCTGCCGCGAGCGGGCAGGCCGCGCTTGTCATCCTCCAAGCCGATCTGCAAAGCTGCGTGCAGGCGCGTCTGCTGCGCTCTTCACGCGCAGCCAGCACCAAGCGCGCCGACGTGCATGCTTGCGCGTCTGGCTACACACTCCTTGTGGCTTGCAACAGTGCACCTAATGCAGCGCGGCTTCTCCCCCGCCCGAAGGACAGGTTCCACCTCATCTATGAAGCATTTGGCTGCTGGGCAGCCCCGGCACTGTGAGCTCAGCGCGACATGCGTCTGCAGGTGCCCTGGCGGACGGAGCGCGCGCGCGCGCATGACGGCTCAGCCAGCAGCAAGAGCAGAGCGCCTGACACTGCGCCGCAAGGCGCTCTAGTTCTGGGCTCGCTGGCATGGCTGCAGCTGCGCGCGGGGTCCCCACGCTCCGCCCAGGAGGCCAGCCCTGACCCTGACCCTGACCCGGCCGGCGCCATGCTGGTGGCCGTCGACCGCTGGGGCACGCTCGCGGCGGTGGACACGGCAGGCCGTGGCCAGCCCCTGCGGCTCACAGGGTCTGAGCTAGGGTCAGGGCCTTCGACCGCTGGCCCCGCGCAGCCCGAGCGCGTGCCGCGTGGGGCGTGGATGGCAGCTGCGGGCGCCACCCGCGAGCGGGAGACCGCGCAGGGTTTTGCGCTGTGCGCACTAGGCGGGGCTGAGAACAGCGCCCGCGCGCGCCAGCCGCACCGCGCACTGGCGCTGCTGGGCGGCGGCATTGCAGCGGTATTTGCTGTGGCGGCCAGCCGCACCGCTGCTGGCCCCACCGCGCCCACCGTGCTTACGCTGCCTGCCGCCGCTATGTCCGACGGGGCGAGCCTGGGGCTGCCCGACGCAGCTAGCGTGCCGGTAGATGCCTGCGCCACCTGCGCACGTACCTGCACACGCCAGTATTGTGAGCAGCCGAACTATTACAGCCAGGGGACACGCCTGCTGTGCGAAACTGCTTGCCTTTTGGGAGGCGCGGGGGTGCATGCGCGCGTGCATTTCGCGTACACCGCATCACCCTGATTGCAGCAGCTGATGAAGCCCGAGCTCTAGAGTCTGAGAGGGCATTGCGCCGGACGCAGGCGCCGCCGGCGCCGGCGCCCGCGCAGCACATGGCATTCGACCCCGGCGAGCGCGCGCATGGGGGCCGCTCGCTCGCGCAGCGCCGCCAGCGCACGGTCACCATCCTGGAGGAGGTGGCCCCGACCTACATGGCGCAGGCGCGCCCTGCGCTGCCCCCCGCCGGCGACACCGCAGGTGCTATGACCCTGTCTGCCAGGTTATCTGACCCTGTCTGCCAGGTTCTCTGACCCTGTCTGCGGCCCTGCAAGCCGCAGCTGCGGGCAGGGCGGCCGCGCGGCGGCGGTGCCGCCTGGACTAATGCATGCGCCTGGGGCAGGGGCCGGCATCTCACCCGCCCGACGGGAGCGCGGCGGCTGCGCACGCCGAGAATCGGACGGACGAAGCTGCGGCATCCCCGCGCAGGCGCACGGTAGGGCGCCTCGCTTATGTACAAGTTCATTTGACCAAGCCTTGGCACTTGCTGGCCTTGGCAGTTGCTGCGGTACCAGACATGTCGCCTTTCAAGGCATGCGTGACTGTGCTTCTACTGGTCCTCGGCCGGGGTACTTTCTGTTGCAGACTCTGCTCGTCACTCTGCATATGGCAGTGTAGGTTCACATAGGGATCTCATGCTGGCGAGCTCTGCAATTTGTTAAACGTGCATACGTGCAGTTAACGAGGTCGCTGTCAACTGGCTTGTCGTGCTGGGGCCTTACAGCCAGTACCTTCCCACATATGGTAGGGTTGAGATAGGGTTAGGGCAGAACCCTCCCGCTCACGCTGATGCATGGCCGGGGCCAGATCACCATCCTGGAGGCCAGCTATGAACAGGATGCGGACGGGTGGCCGCCGCTCGAGCTCGCGGTCGGCGCGGCGCTGCCCTCCGCCGCGCGCGCCGCCTCCCGCAGGCACACGCACTCCGAGCTGCTTGCGCGCGCCGAAGCCTCCCGCTGGGCCGCGGCGCCCGAGCCTGTCGACGTCAACCCCGCCTCGCGCCCCAACCGCCAGCGCACGGTCACCGTGCTGGAGGAGGTCGAGTCCTGCGCGCCCGGCAGGCGGCGGTCGCCCAGCACAGCAATTGGGGCCGCCGGGCCGGGGCACGCGCCGCGGGAGCCCCAGCGCGCAGGGTTTGCAGACCCTGCGGCGCAGCCCCCGGCGCGCCGCACCAGCACTCGGGAGGGGCACCAGGCCTCCGTCACATACGCGGGCGGGGGAGCGGCGCCGCACGGCGCCGCGACGCACGACGTCTCGGTGACCATCCTGCGGGATGTGTACTCCGACGACGGGGCGGCCGGCGAGCCGGGGAGCGTCTTCCGGGGCAGCATTTACGCGGCAGGGCCCCCGAGCGCAGACCCACACCCCCCTCCGCCGCACCCCGGGCCGCACGACGCGGTTCGGGATGGTGCCGGGTCCGGGTCGGGGCCCCGCGGCACGGCCCAGGGCGGCGCGCCGCCGCCGACGCCGGCGCGGCCGGCAGCCGAGCAGGTGGCCGCGGACGAGTGGGCGGCAAATGAGCGGGCTGCGGACGACCGGGCCGCGAGCGAGCGGGCCGCGCACGAGCGGGCCGCAAACCAGCGGGCCGCGGACGAGCGGGCCGCAAACCAGCGGGCCGTGGACGAGCGGGCCGCGCACGAGCGGGCCGCAAACCAGCGGGCCGCGGACGAGCGGGCCGCGGATGAGCATGCCACGGACAAGCGGGCCGCGGACGAGCGCGCCGCGGACGAGCAGGCCGCGGCCGAGTGCGCCGCGGCCGAGCGGGCCGCGGACGCGCGCTGGGGCCGCATCAGCGAGGGCTCCGACTGGAGCGGCACCGCCAGCGGCGTTTACGAATACACGATGGTCGACTCGGGCCTGCACTCGCGGCGGCGGACGCGCTCGGCCAGCGAGCGCGGCGACGCGCCGGAGGAGACTAATCTCCCGGCAGACGCCGCGGAGGCCGGCGCGTCAGGCGCGCAGCTCCAGGCGCGCCAGGAGCCCTTCCGTGTGCGCCGCGCCCAGCTGCCGAGGCGACATGCCCGATCTCTTGCCGCGTGCGATGCGCAGGGCTTGTTGTTGTTAGGACAGGGGAAGGGGTTGCAGCGGTTGTGGTGCTGTGCAGACGCTGGGATGCGCATGCGCAGCGCCCATATGCACTTCGATGAAGAGAAAGCGCATTGCTGAGCGCTCGCATGCTGTGTGCGCTGCATGCATGTGCGTTCACATGAGCGCTTATATCCCGAGGAGCCCGTGCGCTCTCTGCCCTGTGTTTGGTCATCGGCTGCATGCGCTCTGCTAGACCTGCCTCTGCGCGGGCATGACACGCATGCGTAATGCCAGCGCATGCAACCCATGATCCGCCATTTGTGACACAGGCGGCGCCTGAGGCCGGCGGCGACGTGTCCCGGAGCCGCCTGCGCGTTGGCGGCCGTGTGCAGCCGCCGACCGCTGGCCGGGCGGGCGCTGCACAGCAGCAGCCCGTGCCCGCTGCGGCCCCCGCGGGCGCCGGCCAGGGGCAGGGCCTGCAGCAGGACGCGCGCGGCCGCTCGCTGCAGGTGCCACAGCGGCCGCTGGTGACGCGCAGACGCCGCGCGGCGACGTGGCCGGCGCTTAGCACGCACGCCGTGCCGGCGCTGACGCCCCGCGCGGCCGCCGGCTCGCGCGAGCGCGCGCTGGCCGGCTTGCATGAGCGCGTGCTGGCCGGCGCGCGTGAGCCGCGCCGCATGGACGGCTCGGACACGGGGTCCTTCATGGCGCACGAGCTCTGGCAGGCGACCACGCACTCCGATGAGCCCTGGATGTACGACGCCGAGCCGCCAGGGAGCTGCAGAGGGAGCCAGAGGGGCGAGCGCGGGCGCGCGCCGCAGCGGGAGCTGCGCGAGCAGGGAGCCCTGCAGCGGCGGGCGGCGTCGGCGCGCGGCGAGCGCGCCGGGCCGGCGCCCAGCTCGGCGCCCAACGCCAGCGAAGCCGGCGCGCGCGCGCGCCGCTCCGCCGTGATCGCCGCGCTCGAGCACTCGCGCCGCGCGAGCAGCCCCGGCCCCACCCCGCACCCGGACCCCGCGTCGTGCAGCGGCAGCGGCCCGGGGTCGCCGCAGCCGGGCGCCCATGCGGGAGCTACCCCACGCGGACGGGAGAGCCCGGGCCCGCATCCCGCCCCTGGCGGCGGCCGCTGGGGCATGGGCACAGAGGCGCATGCTGCAGCGGAGGCCGGCGCCTGGGCCACGGATCTGGAGGCAGAGGTGGGCCGCTGCAGCGAGGGCGCCCCGCGCGGCCACCCGGCGCGCCGGCCTGGGCGCGCGCCGGGCGCTCGGCTCCCGGGCGACGAGGGCGCGGGGTTGGGCGGGGCGGCGGGGCATGCGGGGTCGCCCATAGAGGAGGCGGCAATCGAGTGGGGCCCGCCCACCCAGGTGCCGTCGCTCCATCCGGCGCCCAGGCCGGGGGCGCGGGCCGCGCGCGCCGGCGGCGCGCCAGGCCCTCGTGACGCCGCGGCCGCGAAGGGCCCCGACCGCGCGTCCTCGCCGCGCCGCCCAGCGCCCGCGCTCTCACTGGGTGTGCAGCCGCCGCAGCCCGCGGCGCCGCGGCGCCCCGCCGGCGTCGAGCTCCGCTCCGGCTTCAGCCCAAGGCCGCAGTCCGCGCCGGGCAGCGGGGGCGGCGCCGAGCTGCGCCGCACGATGGCGCCCGCGCCCGAGCCCGCCGCTGTCCGCGCGCGGCAGGCCAGCCGCATCGCGGCGCTGCAGCAGCCGCACCGGCTGAGCCAGTCGAGCAGCGAGGCACACACCGCGGGCGGCATGGACGGCCCGATGCCCGGCACGCGGGCCAGCCTGGCGGGCGTGCGGGGCCTGCAGACGGTGATGGGCCTGCGCGCATCGTACACGCTGCCCGGCGAGGGCGCCGCGGTCGACATCGGTAACGGCTGGGAGGGCTGGGTGGGCCCCCCCTCCCGCTCGGGCTCAGGCTCCCGCTCGGGCTCGGGCTCCCGGTCGGGCTCGGGCTCGGACGAGTCCTGGCCGGGCTCCACCGGGGCGCCCCGGCGGCAGCCGCCGGAGGCGGGCGATGAGGAGGCGGGTGACGAGCGCGGGCGCGCGCAGCGGCGCGCCTCGCGCGACTCGGACAGCTGGCTGGAGCGGCGCATGTCGTCGGCAGGCTCGCGGCTCGAGCGGCGCGCGCCCACGCCGCCGTCCCGCAGGGGCGAAACCGCAGCGCGCGTGCGCGTGTCGGCGCTGATCGACGCCGAGTCGGCCACGCGCCGCGCGGCCAGCCACAGCCGCAGCCCCAGCGCGAGCCCCGACCCCATCGTGCGCGTGCGCGGCGGCGCCCGCGAGCGCCGCGCGGCCGGCGCCGACCCCGTGCGCGCCCGCCGCCGCATGTGCACCTCGCCGCCGCGGCACAGGGCGGAGGGCAGCGCGAGCGGCGCGGCCGAGTGGGCGCGCCGCAACCGCGCCGGCCCGGGGCCCGCCACAGAGGCGCTGGCCGCCGCGGGCCCCGATGCCTGGGCAGCTGCGCTGGCAGCGGGCGCGGCCGGCTGCGGCGGGGCCCTGGGCGCGCACCCTGATGCGGGCTTCGGGCCCCCGCTCGGCGCCCCGCTCTGGGGCGTTCAGGTCTGGGAGGAGCCACAGGTGGGCGACAGCGCAGCGTCAGCCATGCACGCCGCGCCAGCGCCAGGCGGCCATGCAGGGCGCGCGGAGCCGCCCGCCGGCGACCCTGTGTGGGGCCCCGGACCGGTGTGCATGTCGATGGTGCACGGCGCGCCGGCCCAGCTGCCCTGGTTCCTGGAGGAGCCGCAGCCGCGGGCGCAGGGCGACGGTGCGAACGCGGCGCGGGGCCCAAGCACAGCCCTACCAGCCGTGGTCTCTGGTCGCGCGCCGGGCGCGCGCGCGGCGCCGCCGCTCACGAGCGCGGAGCCCGGGGAGGGCGGCGCCGTGCGGGCCGAAGCGCGCGCGGGTGGCCCTCTAGGGTTTGAAACCCTGCATGCACAGGGTTTGCATGAGGGCGGCCGCGGCGATGACATCTTCTCCCCGGCCCCGCGGCGCGCAGCGGCGGCGCCGGCGGCGGCCGGGCAGGAGCGCGCGCCCGCGCAGGGCCGCTCGGCGGTGCTGGCGCGCGGCGCGTGGAGCCTGCCGGCGGGTTGTGGCGCGAGGTCGGTGGGGTTTCAGGCTGGCCCTGTCAGCCATGCGCACACAGAGGGCACGGGCTGGCTGCATGCGGGGCCCGGCGGGAGCGGCGCGGGGCTGCCGCATGGCACGCCAGACGAGCATGCGCAGCACGCTGAGCCGGGTTGGGCAGGCGCTGGGGCCTCTGCACGCGGCGGGCGCACTCTGGACCAAGACATCAGCGCTGCATGGGTCCCAGGCCCCAGCCGCGGCCAGCGAGGCCCTGCGCGCCCGGCACGGCCACGTTTGTATCAGGGCCGGCTGCGCACACAGGGCGCTGGGCTTGCCGACTGGGAGCGCAGCCGCCAGCACTGGGCGCCGCGCAGCCCGGACCCGCCGGCCGAGCGCGCGGCCGGCGGGTGGCGGGCAGGGTACGGCAGTCCTGAGTGGTCCCCCGGGGCGCGGCCCTCGCTGCTGGCGCGCACGCGCTCGCTAGCCGGGCGGCTGCTGCGGCCCTGGTCGCCCGGGCACGGCGCCGCAGGCGGCGACCCTGACGCCGACCCTGACCAGCCGGCACTGCCGCCGTACCCTACCCTGGGGCCGCGCCGGAGTGCCAGCTTCCCGCGCGCCGGCCGCCCGCCGGCCTGGCTCGCGGAGCTGGAGGGCCTGGACCTGGGCGTGCGGGCGGACTTGGGCGGGGCCGTCACCGACGAGCAGCTGGAGCGCGAGCGGGACCTGCCGCGCGGCGCGCTGCGCCGCGCGTCCGCGCTGCCGCAGCGCTCCGTGCTGGACCAGGCGCGCGGCGCGCCCGGCCGCGCCCCGCCCTATGTAGCAGAGCAGCAGAGGGGAATCGATCTGACCATGCAATGCAGCATGGATCCGGTCCTTGGATGCCTGGGCACACAGAGGCGCTCGGCCAGCTTCTCACCCAAGCCTCCACTGCGGGCTTGCGAGGGGCATGCAAACCCTAACTCAAACCCCTGAAGCCCTCACGCGCTGCGCCTGCGCAGGTGCTTGTGCGGTGGCGCAACAGGGAGAGCGTCATCGACATCACCGCGATGGGCCCTGGGCCGCTCGAGCGCGCACTGACCGCGACGCTCGGGAAGCAGGAGCGCGCGCGCAGCCTGCAGCGCGCGGCCGGGCTGCCGCAGGACCGCACCAGCGTCGGCGCGGCGACCCATGGCAGCGCCGGCAGCCCGCTGAACCGCGCGCTGCCGCCCGGCTACGGCCCGGGCGCGCCCTGGAGCGAGTCGCGGCCGCCGCAGGGCCCCCGCTCCCCACCCGGCCCGGCCGCGGACCCTGCCGATGCGGCTGCGCACCAGCGCGCCTTCCGCGCGCGCATGGATGCGGGCACCAGCCCTAGCCCTAACCCTGCAGCACCCCAGCCCGCGGCCATGCTCGACGCGGCCACGTCGCCGGGCGCTGGGACCGCCGCGGTCGGCAGCGCAGGGCCATGCTCGCAGGCCGCGCCGCCGGGCCTGCCGCCGCAGCCGTGGGCCCCGCCTGCGGCCGCGGCGGGGCTGCCGGCGGCCGCGCCCGCGCACGCGGACGCGGCAGCGGGCTCCGAGGCGGCCGCCAGCGCGTGCCTGCGCTGCGGGCAGCGCCGCTGCTGCGGCGCGGCGCCCTGCGGCGTCCGACGCAGGGCGCCGCGCCAGCGCGGTCGCAGCGACGGCGGCTGCGAAGCGTGTCAGGGACGCTCGCAGCGCAGCAGCAGCGCTTCCTGCCGGAGCGGGCGGCGGGGCCGATGCTGTGACTGCCGGGAGCACCGGGGGCGCCGGAGCGAGCGCCGCTGCAGCGGCTGCCGGCGGCACAGCTGCAGCCTGGCGCGCAGCCTGCGGCAGCGCAGCCGGGGCCGGGAGCGCGCGCGCGTGCGCGCGCGCAGCAGCGACGACGGCCGCCGCCACGGCTGTGGCAAGGGAGGTGCGCATGGTTGCACATCCTGCTGTGCCTGGGCACTCGCATGCCACAGCCTCGCCTTACCTTACAAACGCGCACCAAATCCAAGCCAATACCGGGATGCCTGCACTTTACACACCCGCGGCTCTCTCCTAGCATCCTCCAGGCCTTTTGCCGCCTGGCTGCCCTGCTCTCACCATGCCGTCTCCTCGCTTGCTGTCACGCACGCAGCTCACGGCGCATGCTGAACCCGGCACGCGCGCTGGCCGCTGACGCAGGGCAGGCCCCGCCGCCGCCGCGGGCGCTTTCCCCCGTCATCATCCCGGAGCGCCCGCGGCTCCTGCGGCCGCAGGCCGCCGGCGCGGCAGGGCCCGGCCCCCCGCCTTGGCCGCACCCTGATGCGGCGGGGGCCTTGCCTGGAAGCGGGCCCCCGCCTGCGGCATTCTGGGAGCCGCGCGGGCGAGCCGCGCCTCACTCTCACCCGCTGCCGGCAGTGCGGTGCGCTTTTGCTGTCTCGCAGAACAGCCGCGGCGCCTCACACAGCACACGTCTGTCTCCTTCACAGCAGCCATGCTAGCGCTCTGTGCATGAGCCGCTCGCTGGCCGGGCGGGGCGCGCCTGCCAGGCAATCTGTTCCTGGTGGTGCTCTGCGCAAAGTGCTGGGGGGAGGGGGAGCGCGCAGCGCCGCCGCTCAGCTGGGCGATGCATGCATGCTATGGGCGGTGCCCTTGTGGGCATGGGTCATTAGGAGCACCATGTCTGCCAGGCACCCGGCGCGTTTGCTGCCGGGCTCGCCAGGCGCGGGCAAAGCTGCGCAGTCCAGGGCCTGCAGCGCACCGTTTCGCGAGCGGGCTACCGCGCTCATGTTCTGAGCGGGACGTTAGCTAGTTTTTGAGCTGAGACCTGTGCATGATGTTGGCAAGTCTGGACTGAGAGCGGGTCATGCACTGCAGGCTGCTGCGCATGGACATGGCAGACTGGCCCGCTAGCCGGGCGCCCCAGGCTGCAGCTCGCACCCCGACCGCGGCCCCGGGCGACGGCCCGACCCCAGCCGCTCGAGCGCCTGTCTCGCCGCCTGCGCCGTCCGCGGGCTGGGAAGGCGGCCGCGGGCGACGGGGCTGGCCGCAGCCCGACGCGCAGCGTTCGGGCGCGTCAGAGACCCGCTGCACGCGGCCGCAGGGCACGGGCGCCGTCGCCGACACCCAGCTCCGGCATGCGGCCCATGCGTGCCGCCGCAGCTGGCCGCCGCCGGACGCGGCGGCGCAGCACCGCACCAGCCCCTGCAAGCGCCCGCGGCATGCTGCTTCGGCGGCCGGCCCCGGCGCCGGCGCGTCGGGCGGCGCTGCCGGCGAGCACGCGCAGCGCCTGCTGAGCCAGATGCTGGCCGCGCTGACCGGGGGGAGCGCTGCCCAGCAGACTGCTGACCCTAACCCTACGCTGCCTCACCCTCTCCCCTGCGCTGCAGCTGCCGACGGCTGCGCTGCGCGGCGCAGCGCTGCCCTGGAGCGCCTGGCGCAGGCGCGCCGCGACCCGGCGACCTGCGCAAGGTCAGCGCCTGGGTCAGGCCCCGCACAGGGGCGCCCGGTGCCTCCGGCGGCGGCCTGGGAGGAGCCCATGCGCGACGGCGCAGGCCCGGAGGGCGCGTCAGTGCTGCTCTTTGCGGACGGCTGCGTGCCCGCGGAGCGGGTCTGCTGCGCCAGGCCCCGCGCGCAGGCGCCAGCGCACCCAGCGCAGGCGTGGCCTGACCCACATACCCTGGGACGCGACCCCGGCGCCCTGCCACACTCTCACTGCTGCGGGCCGCCGCCGGCCTGGGCAGCTGCCACCGGCCGCGCGAACGTCACGGGGGAGCCCGAGGGTAGGCATGCTCTGCCGCCGGAAGATGCTCAGGGCTGGGGAGGGCTGCCTGCCATGCAAGCCCCGCCAGCGCAGCCTTCCCTGCAATGCAGCCCCTGAGCAGGGCTCCCAGCCCTAGACTGGGCCCTGCGGCGCGGGCCCCAGCTCCCGTCGAGGGGGCTGGCCGGGGCGCGCCAGCTGACGGCTGGCCCGAGGCGGGGGGTGCTCTGTTCGAGCATGGCGCGCGGGCGCGCGCCCGCAGCGGCCATCCCAGCAGCAGGCGCGAGAGCCGGCACGCCGAGGTTGGGTCGCCCGCCGGGGTCAGGGCAGCGCGAGCGCATGTCAGCCCTGCCGCGCGTCCCGGCGCATCATGGGGCTCCATCAACGCCGCCGCCATCGCGCCGGCGCCGCCGCGGCGCAGACACGCAGGCGCCGGCCGCGTCGCCGTCCAAGCCCCTGTGGGCCCCATCGCCTCGGCGGGCGGCTCCAGGCGCGCCGCCAGCGAGGCTGCATCGGCGGGCGTCGCCCGGCCGGGCTCGGCCTGTGCTGCGGTGGGTGTCACCCGCAACCCAGCCGCCGCCGCTGGGGAAGGGCCAGCAGGGGGCGTTGCAGACGTGGAGGCCCGCTGCGAGGGCTTTGGCGGGGCCGCGAAGGCGCGCGCGCGCGCGGCCGCGCCGGCCGACGTGGCCGGCCTGCTCGCAGCGGTGCGGGGCGTGGAGGCGCTGGCGCTGGCGGTCCAGGAGGACACGCGCGCGTCCCGGCGGGCGCGCCCCAGCTGTCGCTGCTGTACTTGCAGCACGTGCTGCCCTGTGGGGCGTCCTCACTCGTCACGGCAATGTGCAGAGATTCAATGAAGCTGCTGTGCTGTATCAGCTCCGGCAGGGCTGTTGCGCCACCCGCAGACCTCCATGTCCGCACGTTGCGCATGCAGCGGTCTCAGCACATACATGCCACGCAGCAGAGCGCTGCATCTCAGGCCGCCCTTACGGGCTTAGAGGATGCGCCGATGAAGACAATGCTTGCTGTCATAAGCGTGCACAGCTTGGATTTGCAGACAGTGCCTGTGCGGGTGGCAGCTCATGGAGGAGTCGATCCAGGCGCAAGCGCTGCGAGCGAGCGCATGAGCGCGCTCGGCGCCTGGGCGGCGGATGCATCCGCGCGGCTGAGGGCTTGGGGCTTGCATCTTGTAGGCGTTGGACAGCAGCAAGCCAGGCATGTTTGCAAGCGAAATGTGGGGAGCTTGCTGCGCAGCGCCAGGTCTCTCAGATGCCAGAGTACAGGCGTCCTGCGAGCATGCGGGCATGCTGCACGCAGCTAGCAGTAGCAGGAGCGCTTGGGTGCTCATGCATGCAGCTTATGAGCACCGGACACGCCTGCCTTCTGACATATAATAGGGTTAGGACCATGTAGAACTCACGTAGGTGCTGGTTTAGCGGCAAGGTATGCGGGCAAAGCTCGGGCACAGCCGGCCAGCCTCAGCAACAGTGTACTGGCTGGGCAGAGCGGTGCTCAAGGCAACACGCTGCGTCACCGCCTGCTTCACCACACCCAGGGAAGTCACGGACTGGGCGTGCTGCAGAAACCCTGCAGAGCCCTAGAAAGTCATGGGGGATGAAAAGGAGCGGCCGGCGCAGCCGGTCAGTCCAAGGGCTTGGCGTACGTGTAGACGCCCTTGTACACCTTCTTGCCCAGCCAGCCCGCATCCACGTATTGCACCTGGGCGGCCAGCCACTGGCATATGAGGGAAAGAGAAGAAGACAGACAGAAAGCATGCGGTGAACGAGAAGGCATCAATGAAAGGAAGAGGAAGAGAAGCATGCGGCGAGTCTGCTGTGCACACAGACACGCGCTCGGGCTAGCAAGCACTCTTGCGTTTTAGGGTCGGCATGCCTGGCGGGTGGCTGCAAGCAAGCCGGGCATGGCCGCGCGCGCCGCCGTCGATCTCAAGCCTGGGACACGGCGGAGCGGGGAGCCTTGACCAGTGCTGTGCGGAGGGTGCGGACGGCGGGGGCGCACCAGCAGCGGGCAGGGCCGGTACTTGGGGTCCCCGGTCTGCAGCGACAGCACGCGCATGATGGACAGGCACGTGTCCAGGCCTGCGGCCGACCGGCAGCCGCAGTCAGGCGCCTCTGCAGCCCAGCCCCAGACTGCCCCCTGACCTGGCCCCGCGGCTGGCTCCCACAGGCAGGCCCGGCGGCTGCCCTCACGCACAGCACACGCCCGCTCTCAGCCGCCCGTGTCGCGCAGCCTGCGGGCGAGCGCGGGCTGTCCGCGCTCGCGCCCCGGGCTGAGCAGGAAGGTGTTGATGGGATAGGATAGGGGTAGGTTTCAGGCAGCACGCGCAGGGGGTGCGGCGCGGGCACGCGGGGGGGCGCGCCGATAAAGTCCGCGAGGTGCAGCGGGCCCATCTTGTGCGCCGTGCCCAGCACCATGCCCTTGTCGATGTCCTCGGCGGAGCCGACGCCCTGCGCGGCCCCGGCGCGCCTGAGCGCGCGCGCAGCGCGCGTGCTGCACGCCCTGATGCGTGGCACTGTGCGGGGGCGTGTGGATGCTGTGCGCGCGTGCGCGGAACGGCCTGCAATGCCTGCTGAGATGCAGGCCGCCGCCGGTGTCGTCAGCGGCATCCACACCCGCGTGCAGACATTGCACGCTTCTCTATGAGACTTTGACACAGCCGCCCCACAGAGGTAAGCAGGCAGAGAAGCGTGTGAGAAGCGGGGCGGCCATGACTCAGACTTACACCGCACTGTAAGACGTCCTGCTGGATCCATGGCGCACTTTGTGAATTGGGTTCCGACACGCACCGCGAGGGTACCAGTGATGTGCTGCTGCATCCGTGGCACACATTGTGCATTGCCTTTGGACGCCACGCAGCACGAGGGTGCCATTGACGTGCTACAAGTTAAGCGGGAGCGGGCGGGCGCGGGCGCGGGCGCGGGCGCGGGCGCGGGCCGCGCCTCCATCAGCACGAAGAAGGCCTCGTTGATCATGGGCATCAGGATGCGGTTCACGATGAAGCCCGGGCGGTCCAGCGACAGGCTCACGGTCTTGCCCAGGTGCTCGGCCAGGCCCTTGGTCGCCCCGAAAACCTACAGGAAGCCCCACAGCAGGATGCGGGTCACAATGAAGCCCGGGCGGACCAGCGAGAGGCTCATGATCTTGCCCAGGTGCTCGGCCAGGCCCTTGGTCCCCCCAAAAACCCACAGGAACTCCCAGAGTGCCTGCAGGACGCACGCTGGGACCCGCAATTTCCCGGGGCGGCTCTGAGCGTTTTGCTGCCTCACATGGCAATCACAGTGCCAAAGGGAGTGGGGAGCCTTCAGGGGGGCTGCCACAGCCGTGCAACCAACTGCACAGTGCCTGGTGCAACCAGTGCAGATAGGAAAAGCCTTTGCCAGCTAGTGGGAGCATTGCGTCCGCATGCTGTGCGCGCACCGCGTCGCTGGTCGCGATGCCGCGGATGATCTCCACCAGCGGCATGACTGCCGCGGCGCCCCGCGGCGAGCCGATTAGCTTCGCGTGGGCTAGGGGCGAGGCACACCCCACATGCACGCGCAGGGCTAGGCGCAGGAGCCGGGCGCAGGCAACATTGCACCGCATTGCACAGAACCCTGCATGTACGGGAATCGCCAGGACACGTGATGGATGCACTTCACAGGGAAGGCAGGCCCGTGCACCTGGGACAGGATTCATGAAGTGCATGCCGACCTGCGCCCCACAGGCAACAGGCTTGCGCGCACAGCGCAACAGCTGCATGCCTGGCTCGAGCGGCGACTTCACGCTCCGTGTGAACAGGACATCGCTTTGCTTTCATGCGCGCAGGCTTGCCTTGTCACGCACTGTGGGGCTCGGGCATCACAGGAGTTGCGCCGGCGCCTGCTGTGTGGAGCCTGCTTGGCGCCCGCGGCAGCAAGTGCCTCCCTGCTGACACGGTAAGGAGCTTGATAGTACGCAAGCTGACTGCGCCACATGGCATGCCGAGCGGCATGCGGCAGCCGGCATGCCCATGACGGACATGAGGGCCATCCGATGCGAGCAGGAGGAGAGCGTGATGCAACATGGCGCGCACGACTTGCTCTGGCCGCTGCGTGGCGGCCGCAATGCGCGTGATGGAGATGGAGCTCGTGTTGGATGCCAGGATGCCCTCTGGCTTGACCACCTGTCCAGATCAGGCTCCTGCTCAGGCCGTTCGTGCAGGCGCAGCGTTCTCTCAGGCACGCCGCGCTCGCCGACGGCCAGGCTGCATAGCCCAGGCTGAAGGCGGGCGGTGTGCGGTCTTGGCGCAGGACGGTGGACATGGTGGGGGGTGAGGGGGGTTGGGGGCGTTGCTTGTTTCCAACCTCCCATCACCTGGTGCAAGCGGCACACGGCACCGCGGCCACGAGTGTTGCAGCCTCCTGCAGGATATCAGGGCAAAGGTGGGCTGCGGGGCGCGCCTGGTCAAGCTGCCGGAATATTGACTGCGTTCCCACATCCTCAAGTCAGCCACCCTCTCAGTAACGGAGCATGGCCACTGTTCAAGCGCAGCCTGCTCAGGCGTGCAGGGGCGCTCGCCTTCTTCAGCGCCTCGTCTTCGGGAACGGCTTCTACTACGTACTCCGAGCTGCTCAGCGCCTGCGCAAGTGACCCAGTTTAATGATACGCACTAGACCCATGTGCAAAGTGCGCACGAGTGTGTGGGTGTGCGATGCAGCAACCGACTTGCGGGCTCGCTCACGTCCAAGTCGCAGGAAGTGGATATGCGCTCAGTTGCTGCCTTTGCCTCTCCTTCGCTCAGCGTTCCCTTGTCCACCAGCCTCCCGAGGTTCCTGCACGCCGCGTGCAGGTGCACTGTTCAGAGGTGCCATGCACTTTGGTGCGTCGAGTCAGGCAAAACTGCGCAAGGCATGAGAAGAGCAACTTCCCAGGCTCGATATCGTTAGTTGTTTACACGCGCGAGAGGCAGAGCGTCACCTCTTGATGCCGCCCACGCCCCGCGAAAGCGCGCTGGCGTTAGCATCGCAGAGCACCACTTGGAGGCCGTTTACGGCAGCCACCTGTGCAATACCAGCCCCCAGCTGGCCGCTGCCAACTATACCAAGCACCCGTGGCAGCCAGGTTGAGGCAGGCATGAGGCAGGACTACCAGCGCACGCAGCTATAACAGAAGATCTTGTAGATGCCAATGCAATCAAAGAGTAGATGCGCCTGCAGCCTTGCCAATGTAGGATCCTCAGCTTGTACTACGCAATCCTGCAAAACTCGAGTTGATGCTGACGCATTTAGGGTGCCGAGTAGGTTACTGGTTGGCCAGACTGCAACAGGCCAGACTGCAACAGGCTACTTTGCTCTGGGCAAGCCCAGCAATCCCTGCGCTACTGCGATATCGTGTGACCAAAGAATTCAATCCTGTGTTACTGTGTAGGAATCCCACAGCACAAAATGCATCCATCTGATTCTGCAGCGTTGGAGCTTGTTGGGGCGGTACGGCAGCAGCTGGTGGTGCCTTCGCTCAGCATCACTGTGCAAGAGCTCAGGCAGCTGGTTGCTGCTGAGCCAGGTAAAGTACCACATCTGCAAGTGCTTGTGCCAGGTGGTGGCGTGCGTTCGGCGGCTTTCCGGCCCAGGCAAGAAATCACTGCAGCACGTGTGTGGCAGGGCTACAGTGCGGGCTGCAGGTCAAGCTCATCGCCGGAGGTCGGGAACTTCAGGTGCCGCATGACCAAACTCTGAGTGCATGCAGTCTTGCATAACTGGCAGTGTAGACAGGAGCAGATGACCTTTGCTAACACGGCCTATGAAGACTTGCAGGATGCTACCAAGACTCTGCTGGAGTGTGGCATTGCGCCCGGCGCGCGCATACTTGTGCTTGCAGCCAACAGCGGCGGCCTGGCTGCAGCCGAGGCCGCGTCCCTGTCTGACCAGGCACGTATGTATGTCGTTGCATACAATACATTTCCTTACTCACTACTTGCACGTAGACCCGCGCGTCATTTTTCGTTCACGCCCGCCGGCAAAGGCCCAGGGAGTACTCCTCACACACCTTGTCACTGTGTGTGAGGCTGATGCGTCCTCACGCTCAGGTGTCGCCACACAACACTGACGCCGCGCACTGTGCGCAGGAGCGAGCGGCGCGCCTGGACAGGCTCCGCAGTGCGGCGCGCGCCATGGCGCAGCGCGGCGCGGCCGGGTGCGGCCCCAGCAATCCACTCACAAGTCAGCATGCGAGTTGTCGTATGCCGTACTGCCAAGGCTGCTACTAACGCGCCCGCGCGCGCACGGCAGGGGCCTGGGGTCCGACTCGCAGTACCACTTCGAGCTGGAGAACCAGGCGGGGCAGGCGCTCGCGCTGGCGCCCGCCGCGCGCGAGACGCTCGTCACCGGCCTCGCGCTGCACGACTGCGCGCAGCGCTCGCTGCAGCAGGTGGCGCAGTGTGCAGATACACATGCTGCAAGACGAAGCGCTGACTTGTTCGTGAGGAGGAAGCGGTGCCGCAAGGTGGAAATGTGCTGCCATGCGCCCTCGGCCCCGTCCCTGTCCGCGCGACCCGGCGGCAGTGCCGCGGAAGCAGGGCGATGCCTCTTGCTGCACTCCCTGTCCGGCGCGTGTGTGCACGGCAGGGCGGCGCGCGGGGGCGGGCGCGGGCGCGAAAGCCAGTCACAGAGGTGGGAGTGGCGGAGCGTAAGGGTAGGGTTACCCTAACTTATCCTGATGCCCGACAGGGCGCGTACCACGACGCCCTGGAGGAGCTGGCGCTGGCGGAGGAGGCGTGGGCGCTGGCGCCGCCGGACGTGCTCGCGCTGGTCGACAACCCGGGCCTTCTGCAGCTCGACACCGTCTGGTGCGCGCGCGCCCACGCGCGGCCGCGCACCCGCCCTGATGCGGGTGGGCATGGGAGCTGCATCGGGCGCGCATGGCCGCGCTCTGGTACGCACTTTTATGGCTAGCTGCTATTCCGACACAGCACACTCAAGCGCATGCTCGTCCCCTGCGCGCGCCAGCTGGCTACCACATGACTGCTGCAGGCGCTTGCCGACTCGGGCGATTGCTGGCATGCCATCGTCCGCGCATTCTGTGGTTTTGCACAATTACCAACACGCATCAAGATTTTGACACCCATCACAGTAGCCCACGTGAAAGCCTTAGAGCAGCTCCCTGGCGACCGCCCTGCAGGTGCTACTTCAAGCTGGGCGACCACGCGCTGCTGGGCGCGGCGCGCGGCCGGCTGGCGGCCGCGCGGCGCGCGCTGACGCGCGCGCACGGCCCCGGCATGGAGCGCCTGCGCACGCTGCACGGCGACTTCCAGCCGGAGCTCGCGACGTGCGTGCGCCTGATGACCCTGACCCTACCCCTAGAACCCTTCCTGTCCACCCCCTGTCAGCCTGTGTGCGCCGCGTTTGCCTGCCGGGTCTGCGGTGGCGGTGGCGCCGGGGGACCCTGCCGCGGCAGTTGCAGGCTCACATGTATATGCGTCCTGCTGTTGCTCGACTCTACTAGTCATGGAGGATGGCCAAGAAGAGTAGTTAAGCGGGGAGGTATCTTACGGGAGCATGCCTCGCTGCATACAGCCCGCCACTACACAAGGCATATCTGCATCACTGCGCACAGGTTGCGCAGACCGCAACGGTGGACCGCATTGGGGCAAAAGCGCAAGCCGCCGCGCCCCGCAGGTACGTGCGGCTGCACCTGCTCGAGGGCGTGGCAGCCTTCCACGCCGGTGACGCGCCCGCGGCGCGCGCGCGCCTGCTGGTGCGGCCGCCGCCGGGCGCGTGTCAGGCAGCGGGCGTGTGCCTGAGCGCCAGGGGTCTCCATGAGCGTGCGCTTCTGAGCGTGCGCTTGTTAATAATTTGCCGTCCACCATGAGGCTGCCTGAGTTGCCATCAGCTCGACGCCGAATGACTGCGTCTGCTTGTCAATTGGCGCTTGGCGATAGGCAGAAGACATCTTAATAGTGTGCTTACACTATGCGTGGTGCCCAATGGTACAAATGTGCGATGCCCGCATGCACGCAGCTGCATACGTGGCAGACACGCCGAGAGCTGGTCACAGGGGCGGGTGGGGCGCGGGGCGCCAGGCGGCGCAGGGCAAGTGGCGGCGGCTGCAGGTGGATGATGCCGCAGTGGCAACGCTGGCCGGCATGGGCTTCAAGTCTGCACTGGTGCGTACGCGCGCGGAGCCAGCGCCTTGTCATGCATGCGTTTAACTGTGCACTACCTCACCATGCATGCACGTCTACTATGTGTGCGTGTGGCGCACCTTGCGAGCATGCGCCGCTGTGCTGGACGGGCCTGCCACATATTTGCAGCCTGTCAGCACCCACGCAGCTTTGCTGTTTCGCCAGGGCGAAGCGCTGCAACTGCACACACTGTGGGGGCGCACACCCGACCCCAACGCCGCGTGCTGCCTGCAGGCCGTCCGCGCGCTGCGCTTCTGCGCCGGCGACCTGCCCGCGGCCGCCGCCTTTGCGGCGGACGAGCGCGCGCGCGCGCGCGCGCGCCGCGCGCAGCAGCGGCGCGAGGCCGCGCTGCGTCGCGAGCAGGTCATGTGCGCGCCCGGCCAGCATGGCTGCCACGGTCCATGCGCTGCTTGTTGCGGAGCTCGAAGCCAGATGTGGACAGCCTGAGTACCCTGCAACTAAGTCCCTGAGTTGTACTCACCGGTGTGGGTTGCAAAGAGGGCGCAGCACTGTGAGCATGCACACCTTGTTGGCTGTCTTGCCCGCACGCACTGAAGGAGACCCACAGGCGGTTCCGACCGCGTGCAAGCCCGCCCCCCGCGCGTGTCTGCATGCGCTTCCACGGCCGGCGCGGCTGACCGGGCGCTGCGCGGCGCGGCGCGCACGCTCCCATCACCGTGCCTCAGAGGCTCGGCGGCTGCAGGTACGGGCGGACGGCGGCGGGCGCGCGCGTGGACATGGCCGCGCTGGACCGGCTGGCCTCGCTGGGCTACGCGCGGCCGCTGGCCGCCGAGGCCCTGCGGCAGGCAAGCCTCGGTGGCGCCTGTCCTGTCACCGCCACGCCCGCGCCGAGCGCGCAGCGTCACCGTTTGTGGCTCCTACATTGCGGGGCCGGCGCCGCGCCTGTGCTGGACTGCCTGTGGGGATATGTGGCAACCATGTCCAGCTCTAAGTCCCCGCACCTGATTTCTGCTGCTGCCCCATGCACGGCCATGGGCACAAGCCGCCCCTTAAACTAAAACAAAGAGCGGCAGCAGCCCTTCTGGCAGCGTTCATGCGGGGCATCTTTGATCCAGCAACCGTGCACGGCGGGTCCTGAGAGCCGCTGCCGCCCACCCTGCGCAAACCCTGCGCAGGCAGGCAACGTTCAGGAGGCCGCGCTGGACCGGCTGGCGAACCCGGCGGCCAACGCCGCGCTGCAGGCGTACATGCGCGCCGCCGCTGCGCAAGTGCCCGCCGTGCGGCCCCCTCACCCGGCTCCCTGTGCATGCTTGTCATCACTTGCAGACACACGCCCTCTCCGTCGCCGCGGGATCCGTCTCGTAATTGCGTGGTCATGCGGGGTCTCACACTGCGCTGTTGCCAAGCAAAGTGGTGCCTCATGACTGTGCGGTCCATGTGCAGTGTACCGCCAAGATGGCCTCACATTGCATGGCCAAGCCATTGCATTTAGGACGGCGACCGCTTAGTACGGCCGCCAGGCAGACCTGATGTGCTCACGACAGCGCTCTCGCTTCCCCGCAGGCGCTGCCCCCGCTGGAAGCGCTGACCGCGGCGGGCTTCCCGGAGGCGGCCGCGCGCGAGGCGCTGCAGCGCGCCGCGGCGGAGCACGCCGCCGCCGCGCCGGCCGGCGCGGCCGGCGCGCCGTGCCTGCATCGCGTGGCGGAGCTGCTGGCGGCCGGGGGCAGCAGCCCGGACGCGTCCGCGCTCGAGCGCATGCTGGCGTCGATTGGGCGAAACCCCGCCTCAGACCCTGAAGCTGGGGCCGCGCCGGGCGGCCCGGGGCGGCGCGGCGGCGCGGGCGCCAAACGGGCCAGCCCGGGCCGCGCGGGCGAGGGCGATGTTCGTGAGCGCGAGCGGGAGGCCGAGCGCAGGCGCGTCCCAGAGTCAGTCTGTAAGTCAGGCCGCGCGCGGCCGTGCTCCAGTGTTGAGCTTCGTGCTCAGCGTATGCCCTGCCCCAAGCGCCCACCACATGCCAAGCGAGGGCGTGCAGCGGGGCTGGGGCCGGCGAAAGGCAGAGTACCCTTCCTGGCAGACGCCTGCTGCACGCTGCGCATGCCATGGCCCAAGAACCCATGCGCAGGCGGGCAGCAGCTCGCGCGGCGGAGGCCGCACAGGCGCCAAGCAGGCTGTGATCCCCACAGGCGCTCGCATACATCAGCAGGATAGGGCTAGGGTTGGGACTGTAACCCAACCCTACCATTGCACGCTGCGCATGCGACGGTCTTTGGGGGCCCTAACTTAGGGCCCCGCGCGCAGGCGGAGGCACGCGGCGGAGGCGGAGCTGGCGGCGGCCGCGCGCACCGACCCGCTCGCGGCCTACGACGTGGATGTGCGCGAGGAGGGCGCGGCCATCGCTGAGTACCTGGCGCGGCTGGACGCGGGGCCGGGCGCCGCGGCGGGGCCCGCCGGGCAGTGACAGCGCGCGCGCGTATCCTGATGTCGGGGCTGGAGCTGGGTGCCAGCCGAACGCGGTCGCCTTGCGTCGGCCAGGTGCTGGGGCGGCCGCTGCTGGGTCTGCCTAGATGTAGCATTAGCGCTGGCGCGTATTGCATTAATTCAATTGCATCACAGTATACAACACAGAGCACCTATACGTGCCCGTCCTGCTGAACGCAAGCGGGCTGTGCCCCTAGCTACGTAAGCAAGCAAGGCGCCGCCTCTGCAGCAGGCGCCCCGGGGGTGCCAGGCCGGCAGGTCTGCTCACATGCAGGTCCCAGTCCTGCTCGGAGATGAGCGACACCACATCGTTCTCCTGCACGAACGAGCCGTCGCCCTCGGCAGCATCCTGCGCCGTGCACAGAAAGGCGTGGACGCAATGCCTGAAACGCGGCACATTCTGACGTCTCCTTTCTCGTGGGAGGCGTTGCGCTCGCATCATCGGCAAGCGGCGCTCATACACGGCAAGCAGAGGCGGTCTCTCACAGCCAACCTTTAACCAGCTTACGCGCCAGCGTAAATTTTGCGCAGGCGCACCAGCCAGTCATCGCCGCTGGTCGCCCACCGCCGGCAGAGCGGCCCGACCAGTGCGCGCGCGGGCGGGCTGCGCGGCCGCGCGCGCGGCGCCGGGGCGGGCCTGGGGCGCCTGGGCGCGGGGCCGGCGCTGGCGCGCGGGGCGCCGGCCGCGGCCTGCAGCGCCTCGACCTCGGCCACTAGGCTGAGCAGCGACGCGTCCAGCTCGGGCTCCGGCTCGGGCTCCGCGCGCGGCCGTGCAGCTCGCGCTGGGCTCCATAACCGCGCTGATGCGCTTGCCTGCTCGTGCGCGCCCGCGCCTGGCGCGCCGCCGCCCTCCTCGCGCCCCCCGCCCGGCCGCGGCAGCCGCTCCGTCAGGCGCGCAGCCGCAGCCGCGGGCTCCCCGGTTACGGGCAGCGGCCGCGCCTCCGCCCACCCTGGTGCCGCCCAAGACCCCGCCAGGGTGTCGACAGCCGCCGCGCCATGGGCAGGCGCCGCCACAGGCGCGGCGCCTGCGTGCTCGCTGCCGCGCTGGCAGCGCCCTCTTTCGCCCGCGCGCTCCTGGCTGCAGCGCGCTGTCGGCGGCTCCGGTTGCGCGGCAGGCACCTCTTCGCAGTGACGCTTGCCCTCGCTGCCTTGCCGCAGACTCTCACCGTCCCGCTCATCCCCTGCTGGAAGCGCCTGCTCGGCCGCGCCGCCGCCCGCTGACCCGCACCGCTGCGCGACGGCGTCCTGGGCGACCTGTGGCCCGGGGACGCTGGCAGCCTCGGCGCCGTGACTGCACGCACAGGCGCCCGAGCTGCTGCGCTCGCTCACGGACGCCAGCGCGGCGCAGGTTCCAGGGCTGCTGCCACGAAGAGGGCCGGACCTGGGCGCCGCCGCGCCTACATCCGCAAAATAGAATGCGCCGTGTGGGCCTAGTTCCGGGTCAAACCGCAGCGTACGCGCCAGCGGGCTCGCGCCGGGCTCGTCCTGCTCGCGCGCGCCGCCGCGCTTAGGCGCGGCGGCAGGCGCTGCATGCGACCCTGACCCTGAGCCATGCCCTGCCGCCTGGGCAGCAGCCTGCTGCAGCTGCCATGCCAGCAGGCGGGCCGCCAGGTCCGCCAGAGCGCCGCCGGGCGCCGCCGCGGCTGGGCCTGCCGCGGCCCCGCCCCCGCCCCGCCCACCTGCGGGCCCTGCAGGCTCTTGGGAGGTGCGCCCGGGTGCGGGCGCAGCGGCCGCCAGGCCGGTGTGGCGCTCGCTTGGCGTGGCGGCAGGGTGTGCTTGCGGCGGCGGCGGCGGCGGCGGCGGCGGCGGCGGCGGCGGCGGTGCGGCGGCGGCCGCTGCCGCGGCGCGCAGCCGCGCCTGGTATGTGCGCAGCAGCGCCAGTGCGCGCGCAAGCTTGGCGCGCAGGCTGCGCGCACGTCAGCAGTAGTCTACATGAGACGTGGATGCTGAAAGGTCAGATAGCGGATAGCAGCAACGTCATTTGGACGTTGCTGCCCGAATGTCGCATAGAGTGATCCCAGAGGCACACTGGCTATGGAGCTTCAACTCGTAAGTGATTTAAGCAGAGAAAGGGCTCAGGGCTCATTGCTTGACATGATCCTGTCTCTTTGGGCCTGTGTCGCCCAAAGACATACACAGCCCATTGCAACCTCAGACTGCTATCATGTCAACCTGGATGCAGCTGACACGGTGCAGGTAAGGCCAGGACAAGCGCATCGACAGAGGCGCGTCTCCAGGCAGGCCTGGCCCTGGGCGGTGCGGGCACCTGTCGTTCTCCCGCGCCGCATCGCTGCCACGCGCGCGCAGCTCCTCTAGCTCCGCCTGCCGTGCGGCGGCCTCCTGCACAGCGCTCGCCCGGTCAGGGCCACACTCACGGCGGCGACACCGCGCGCCCAGCAAGCAGCCTGCCCAGCCCCCTTGTCCCTTCCCCGCGCAGCGGCGGCCCCGCGCGTCCAGCAGGCAGCCTGCCCGGCCTGCCACAGGGCGCAGCGCAGCGTGCCTGCCCGCCAGCAAGCGCGCCCGCACCCGCTGCGCGCGTGCGGCGGCCTCCTCCGCGCGCTGCTCTGCCTGGACGACCTGCCGGATCAGGCTGGCGACCTTGGCCTTGTCCTCGGCGCACAGGTCGCGCAGCGTGCAGCGCGCGCTGCCGCCCTGGCCCTTAGCCTGCGCGCCGCACACGCACCGTGCCCCAGCCTGCCATACGCTTCCGCGAGCGCTGAGAGCAATCTTGTTATGCTCAATGGCAGCAGCGGCCGGCCAGGGCCGCACCGCGCTTGCTTCGTGGTGCAGCAGCGGGCTGGGCATGCTGTTCTCCACACCGTCAAGCACGCACAGCGGGCGCCGCGTGCCGGCCTGCGGCGCATACCGCGTTGTGGCACGGGACTTGCGGGCTGCAGCTGCGATGGAGGGTGCCAGGCTGCGAGGGCAGGCAGGCGCACCTCCTCCCACACCATGGCCTTTTATTACGGCGCCAAAACTGCTGACATCTGCGCAAAAATGCGGCCTGAGCGTGCGAACACAGCTGCGGCCGTGTGCAGCCTCCTCTTACTCTAAAGCGCTCCTGGCTGGCTCGCTCGCTGGAAGCTTGGGAAGCCCGGGCGAGACTTTGAGGCTCGAAGTGAGCCTGCTGCAGCTGGCTCTCACGGAGGTTTATGACATATATGAGGGCTGGAGAGCAGACCAGGGCAGTCCAAGCTCACGAGACTCTTCGCTGTGGCAGCCTTGTCCACCAGCAGCGCTTTGCTGGAGTCACCTGCTGGTCTACCTGACCGCTGCTGACAGGCCTTGAACCGAGCGGGTCGGCCATCAACCTGAGCGCCGGGTCCTTGCAGCTCAAGCGCCGCTCCATCGGGTTGTCTGCTACGGGCCAAGGCCAGCGACGGTACGAGCGCTCAGGCGCGTGCCCAGCGTGCAGTGCACTGTTCAGCGCGTGCACACATGAGCAAGCGACCGCGTGGCTCCGAGCTCCACCAGGCAGTAAGCCGCTCGCTGCGGTGCAGGCCCGTACCGTGTTCTGGTGTGCTGCACGCGAGATTTGCCTCGCCCGACGCGCGCGAGAGGCTAGCGCGTCGCCGGGCCAGCGTCAGCCTGGCGTGAGCGCGAGCGGCGGCGCCAGTCCTGCTGGCGCGCCACACGTTGTAGGCCGCTGTGGCAGCGATGGAGGAGAAGGTGAGAAAGAGGATGGCGGCGCTGCGCATCCGCGAGCTCCACCAGGTGCGCCGGCTCGATGTGAGCCACTTGTATTGTGGCACGTCGGTGTACGTCTATGGGGCTGCACAGCAGGCCCCCAAAGGCTCGTGCTTGCGCGTGTTGAAACAGGCGGGGGGCCGTGTGGCTCTAGGTGTGCCAACAGATTGTGCCGCCGCAGCCAAGCTCACAGAGTGCAAGGTAGTTTGATGCGCAGGAGCAGGCAGGCGGTTCGCAAGGGTGCTTGGTAGGCAGACTGTCGTGGCGAGCATGGGGACCTGGCGCAGTGCAGAGCCTCGCCGTAGCGCCCGGGGCCTGCGCTGTCGCGTCCCGGCGCGCGCGCCCCAGCTCTGTGCGGCGGCTGCAGGTCCTCGACCGCCTGGGCCTGGAGCGCAAGGGCCGCAAGGCGGACCTGCAGGCCCGCATCCTCGCCTACTTTGGCGACGCGGCGCTCGGCGCCGGCGCCGCCGGCGCCGCCGTCAACGGCGCCGTGCAGCCGCCGCGGGAGCAGTACAAGATCGATGCCGCAGGTGCGGCGCGCCTCAGCCGGCGCCTCAGCGCAGCGTGGCAGTGGGACAGCGAGCGCAGCCCGCCTGAGCTGCGTGCAAGGGGAGCCTGCGCACCTCCCCACGCTCGGGCTTGGAGCTTTTCTTTTAGACCTGTGGAACCTGGTCGCCCTCAACGTGTGCCTGAAGGATATGACACAGCCCATGCCGAGTGATGACAGGCGTTCCGGCGTGCCCGCTGCAGCGCGGGAAGAGCTGTGGTGCTCGCCGGGCATGTGGTGTCACAGTGGCCCTCCACGGTGACGGGGGCACGCCGGTCGTCCCCTCGCGCGAGCGTCGCGACGTGCGTGTGCCGGCGCGCGCGCAGCGAAACTGATCGACCAGGTCTACACGGCGATGAAGGCCAGCCTCGGGCGGGTCAACGTCGCGCAGGCTGTCGCTTCCCTCCCGGGGTACCCGAACGGGTGCGCGCGCCACTCATGTAAGTTTGGTTTGGTGCAGCTCATGCGTCAGCCGCAAAGCAATGAGCCGCGGCACGGCAGCGAGCGCACAGCCCTGCCAGGGGGCTCGCAGCCGCTTCCTGCGCGAAGCAGCGCGCCGGGTGCGCTGCGGAGCAGGCCAGGACCGCCCTCATTCGAGGCGGGTCGCCAGGCGCGCGCGCGCCGCCGCGCAGGGTGGGGCATGCGGCGGGCGCGGCGGGTGCGGCGGGCGCGGCGGGCGCGGCGCCGCCGGTTGCCAACGGCTACGCCGCGGTGGAGGCCGCGGGCTCGCGCGTGCGCTGCATCTGCGGGTCCAATGGCAACCGCGGCGCCATGGTGCAGTGCGAGGTGCGGCCCCTGGTCGCATGAGGCGCGCGGGCGCTCGTGAAGTAGGTCTTGCGGCCGTGACCCTGCGGCGCCGCGGCGGCCGCGCCCGCCTTGGGCCTGCTGTGGGCCGTGCAGCTGGACGGGGCTGCACCTGTCGGTCACTCCGTGGCCCCGAGGCGGGGGGCGCGCTCCAGGCAGCCCGCCGACCGCGGCCGGCAGCAGCGCTGCAGGCCGCATGAGCAGCGGCGTTGCGTAGCCGCGCGTCTGTGTCAGTGGCGCGCCGACGTCCGAGCCGGCCGCCGGCCCTGCGACTTGGGCAGGACGCCTGGCGTGTCTGCACACGTACCTGGGGCTGGCGGCACACTGCCCTGGTTTCTCGGTCGTGAGCGGCGCGCGCGCGCGCCGCGCAGGGCGCGGGCTGCGGCGTGTGGCAGCACTGCGAGTGCGTGCGCTTCGACGCGGGCGCCGCCGGCGCGGCCGCGCGCTTCCTGTGCGAGGTGTGCCGCCTGGGCCGCGCGGACCCGTTCTGGCGGCCGGTGAACCTGGCGCTGGCGGCGCCCGCGCGGCTGCAGCACGCGCCGGGGCGGCCCGTGCGGCCCGGCGGCGCGAGCGACGAGTGGGTGAGCCACGTGCGCCGCGACTTCTCGGTGCCGCACGCGCTCGTGGACAGCCTGCGCGCGACGCAGGACTGCCAGCTGCAGGCGCGCGCGCCCTGTGTGCCCGCCCGCGCCCGCCCGCGCGCCCTGTGTGCCCGCCCGCGCCCTGTGTGCCCGCGCGCGCCCTGTGCGCCCGCCCGCGCTGCATCGCGCCTCTGAGCAAGCCGGCCGCCGCGGCGGCCGGTGTATGCAAGAGCTGTCTCAGGCAGTAGACAAGAAGCTACTGGCCGACCACGCACTGACGAACGCCGCAGCAAAGCCACCACGCTCGTGGGAGTCTTGCCACACCGCCGGTGTCTCAGCGAAAGCAGGGGGCGGCCGCCGGCGCAAGACGGGCCGTGCGGGCGCGCAGGCCGCGTGCCTGCTGCTGGGCGACGCGGTGGGCGCGCGCGTGCACTGGCCGCGCAACGCGGACCTGCGCGTGAACAACATGCAGTACCGGCCCTATGGCCGGCAGGCGAACGCCAAGCTGGGCGGCAGCGCGCGCGACGAGCCCGCCTCCATCGGCACGCTTGCCTTCCACGGCCGCAACGTGCTGCAGCTCTCCGCCGGCGACTGCCGCCCGTTCTGCCTCGTGCTCCAGGCGCGCGGCCCGTCTCTGGGCGCCCGCGCTCGGCCTGCGCTGCCCCCGGCACCGCTGCGGCCGCCCGCGGCCGCCTGCCGCCCGCCGCGCACCCGAGCAGCCGCGCGTTTCACAGCGACATGAGTTGACATGAGCAACATGACTGACATGAGAAGCGTAGCCAGTTTGACGGACGTGATTGCGGGCGGACAGGCACATCACCCTGCACGGCAGCGACGCAGGGCAGCGCCCTGCAGGCCCTGCAGGCGGCTGAGAAGGGTCTGGCCCGGGGTTTGGCGCGCAGGTCGCGCGGCGGCGCACCAGGGCGGAGGTGCGGGCGCTGATGGCGCCGCCGGAGAGCGCAGTGGAGGCGCTGGAGCGCGTGCGGCGCCAGGTGCGGCCCGGCGCGCGCTGCGGGCGTGGCGCGGGGCGCGGCTGGCATGGGGGCTGTTGGTGGGGCCCGTGCTAGGGTAGGGTGGGGAGGGCCTACCCCAAGCTTGAGGCCATGGGTCAGGCCGTCGTGGGTGCGGCGCGCCCGGCAGGCCTGCGCCGGCAGCGGGCCGTGCGCGCAGGCGCCAGCTGCGCGCTTCGCGCGGGGGCCGCGGGGCACCAAACCCTACCCTGCATCTCAGGCAGGCCGGTCCGCATCGCGCGCGGGAGGCCTGGTGCTGGCGCGCTCATGGTGTGTGCGAGAACCTGTCGGCGGTCAGATTAAACGGGCTCATCCGCTGACGTTGCGCCTGGAGCGACGCTGGCGCCGGCCCCTGCGTGCAGCAGGCGCCCCCTGAAGGGGGGAACCTGAGCTCCTGCCGCTGCGCAGGCGGGCGGCGGCGGCGGCGGCGGCGAGGACGACGACCTGCAGATCGGGCCCTCGGTGGTGTCGCTGCGCTGCCCCAACTCCGGCATGCGCATCGCCACGCCCGCGCGCTTCCAGGTGCGCCGCCGCCGGCCGGGCGCCCGGCGAGCGGGGCCGGCTCGGGGCCGCCCGGCGCCGCCCTGGCTACCACAGACTGGGCAATGGGGTGCTGCGGGCAGCCGTCGCGATACGCTGCATCCCGTTGGCCGGACCGCCCTGCCCTTCATGCGCAGAGGCGCGCCGGAGTGCGGGCGCTGAGCCGTCGAGTGGCCAACAGCGCTGACGCGTCCGCGGCTCACGTAGTCGAGCCGCGGAGTCATGCGCCGAGGGTAGAATGTGGTGTACTGCCTTGGGTAGTGTACCATACTCCACAGGGTAGGTTCCATAACCCTATATAGTAGGATATCGTAACCTACCCTATGTCTGCGGCGCGCGCAGAGCGCGGGCGGCCTGGTCGCGTTCGACCTGGACACGTTCCTGGATCTGGCGGAGCGCACGCGCAAGTGGCAGTGCCCGCACTCCATGGCGCCCGGCAGCGTGCAGGAGCTGGCCGTGGATGGCTTCCTGCTGCGCGTGCTCGCCGCGCTGCAGGTGGGGCCGCCGCCCCGGCGTCGCGTGCGGCGCTGGCGGCCGGCTCTGCGCGGCCTGCCTTGCGCGGCCTGCCTAGCGACTGTCGACGTCCTGCTCGCGGCGGCCTGTCCCACACCCGTCACGTGCCTGGCTCGCGGCCAACACCCGCCCCTGGCATGTCTGCCCATGCTTTGCAGGCATGCCGCGCCCCCGCAGCCGCATGGCCGGCGCCCTGGTCGGCGCCCTGGTAGACACTGTAGAGCACGAGTATGCTCAGCGGTCCGCGCGGGCGGTGCAGTGGGTCCATGCAGGATACAGCTGCGCATTGCCCTAATCCTGAATCGTAAACCTCAACCCGTCGCGCAGGCGCGTCCGGACGTGACGGAGGTCGAGGTGTCGCCCAGCGGCGACTGGCGCGTGCCGGGCGAGGCCGCCTGGCGCAGCATCCTGGCGCCCGCGCCCGCCGCCGCCGCCGCCGGCGCTGGCGCCGCCGCCCGCGTCAAGGCAGAGGCGCCGTGCGAGCGTGCGGCCGGGGCTGCGGCTGCTGGCGCGCTTGGGGCGGACGGCGGGGGCGGGGGTGCGCGCGCGCACACCCCATGCCCGACTTTCCCTGTTGCCTTTCCTGCGACCTGCGGCAGTGCTGCAATGGTCTCAGGACACGTGGTATGCGACCCGCGTCCTTCTGGCAAGCCTGGGGAGCGATTCGGCATGCCTGCGCAGCCACGTGACGGGCCCTTGGTACGCGCGCGGTCGGCTCGAACAGCATGCAGACCCGCTTCAACAGCTGCGCAACGAGCTTGAGCTGAGAGCAGCAGGTGCGGCGCATTATTGAGTGGGTTAGCCTAACCCTAGCCCTAACCCAGAAATGACTGCCGCGCAGGCTGCTCGGACAGCGAGGCGGAGGTGTCGGAGGCGGAGGAGCTGCGGCGCGCGGCCGCGTCGGTGCCGGGCTCCGCGCGCGCGCGGCCCGCGCTGCCCGAGCCTGACGTCATCGTACTGTCCGACTCGGATGATGACGCGCCGCCGCCGCCGCCGCCGCCGCCGCCGCCGGCCGCACCGGCGGCGGCGCCGCCCAGACAGCTGCCCTTCCTGTCCGCGGCGCCGGCGCCGCCGCGCCGCGGCAGCATGGGCCGCGGCGCAGGCAGCCCATACCCTGTCCCTGCAGCCGCCGCGCAGGCCGCGTCCGGCGGCGCGGCCGGGCCGAGCGACGCCAGGGGCGCGGACGCCGATCCGGCGCACCCGGCATCAGGGCCGCACCATGGACGCGCGGGGCTGAACCCCGCCCCGCCCGCCTGGGCGTCCTCGCTGCCGGAGCGGCCCGGGGAGCCGCCCGGCGGGCCTGCGCTGCGCGGCCCGGGCCTGCGCGCGCATGCGCCGGCGGCGCCGCTGGGCAGCAGCCCGCGCGGCCACGCCTCGCCAGGACATGGGCACGCACACCCAGGGTACGGGCGCGAGGGCGGGGCGGCGCCGCAGCACGGCCTGCCTCCCTGGCCCCTCGGCGGCGCGAGCCCACCAGGGTATGATCACGGGGGCCTGCCGCCGTCGCGGCTGGGCCTGCACGACCCCGGTCGCGCCGCCGGCGCGCATGCGGCGGCCAATGCGCTGTTGGGCCGCGGCAGGCCGCTCTTTGGCGGGGCACCCCCCGACCTGGTGCACCCCGTTGGCAACGCGCGGCGCTCGGGCGGCTTTCAGGCGCGGCTGCGCTCGCCTTCGGCCAGCGGCAGCGGCGGCGGCGGCAGCAGCGGCGGCAGCGGCGGCAGCAGCAGCGCGGCGCTCGGCGGCGGGTCGGCCAGTGGCGGCCACTGGCCGCGCGCGCTGCTGGCCGGCATGGGCGGCGGCGGCGGCGGCGGGCCTGATCAGGCGCGCGCGCGCGAGCCGCCGCGGCTGCAGCCCGGGCCGGCGCCGCGCCTGAGCGAGCAACAGGCGCAGGCCATGGCCGTGCAGTGGCTGCGGGGCGCGCAGCAGGGTGCGCAGGGGGCGGGGCCGCTCGGCCCCGGCGAGCAGCGTGAGGCCGACAGTGGCGGCGCGCAGTTGGCCCGCGCAGGCAGCCAGCGGCAGGGGCCGCGCCCGGCGCCGCAGGGCGGCAGCGGCGGTGCGGCGGAGGCGGTCGGTGAGACCCCGCCGCGCGACGCGGCGCGGGGCGCCCGCCCAGGCTCGCAGGCGGACGCCCGCGCCGGCGGCCTGGCGTCTGGCGTGTTTGCCGAGGCGGCGTCGCCGCAGTCGCCAGCGGCGGGCGACCCTGGCGGGGCGCGGCCTGCGGCAGCAGGCGGCGCGGGGCCGCCGGGGGATGGCGCCGCGGCGGCCGCGCGCGCGAGCGGGACCGCGCCGGCGCGCAGGCCCGTTGCCGGCGGGGCCGCCTCGCCGGCTGCGTCGCCGTCGGACGACGAGTTTGCCACGCTGATCGCTTGCGTGGCCGGACGCGCCCGGGCCCAGCAGCTGCTGGATGAGCGCGGGGCGACCGCGGCGGCGGCGGGGCGCGCCCCGCGCGCTTCGCCTGGTGCAGAGCACAGGGCCAACCCCACCGCGTCCTCGCCGGCCGAGCAGGCGATGCGCCCGCCCGCCGCCGCTCCGTCGCCTGCGTCGGGTGCGGCGCCGAGGGGCCTCGCGCCGGGACCGGCGCCGGGGGGCGCGGCGGACGGGGGCGGCGGCGCGGGCGCCTGGCGGCCGCCGCCGCCGGGCGCTGCGGGCGCGGCGCAGGACGCCGACCACGACTGGCTGGGCGACCTGCTCGCTGGTGCGGCCCGTGCCTGTCCAGGCGCGGGGTGCGGGGACAGGGGTGCGGGGAGAGGCTGAGCGGCCTGCTTGCGGAAGCGGCCCGTATGCCTGGGACACGACAGGACACCAGCTTAGGCGGCCTGTGCGCGGGTGGGCCTCTGGTGACGTGCTGTGGTGCAGCCCCCAGCACCTGGCAGCCTGGCTGCCGTGTCCGTGCCTCTGCTGTGCCCTTGTATGCAGCAGCCACTCCCGTGTGTCGATTGGACGCCGCAGCAGCGGCCTGCAACGCACGAGGCGCTGTGAGTAAGACGCGGAGCTTGTCTCAGGCGGGGGCGCCAGCCGTTGACAGATGACCGGCGCTGTGCTGTCAGCGGCGGCGACAGGCATGCTGCATCATGTGGATGTGTGCTCTGCTTCACTCTGCGAGCCTGTGCGCGCAGGCGCAGGCGACCACGTCGGGCCCAGCGCGGATGCGCCTGCGCAGGGCGCCAGTCTGTGGGACCCCGCGCGCGGCGGCGGCGGCGGCGCCAGGGGCGGCGGGGCGGGGCTGCCCCGCGCCGGCGGGCCCGCCGACGACAGGATCATCATTGACCTGATGGACTCTGACTAGGGTATGGTCTCGGACTAGAGCGGTGTGTCCTGCACCCCAGGGGCAAAGCTTCTGAGGACCCTGTATATGCTGGGAGGGTGGCCGCGCTTCGGCCAATAGAGTCTGCGCTTGTCCGGCTTGCTGAATCAGCAGGGGCGCAGTGGGCCGCTGGGGTGCCAGCGCAAGGGAGGTGTCCAGGGGCTTTTGATGGAGGGCCAATTTGCGCGGGGCCTTTGGTTCGGGGCCTCCCAAAACAGCGTGCGTTCAACATGAGGGCCAGGTTGCGGTGGCGAGCAGACACGGCCTTGCGCCCCCAGATCGTCAGGCCTGCCCCAGCGCCTGGTTGTACATGGGCGGATTGTGTGAGCGCATGCACGGCATGATCTGCTTGGTGGGTCGGAGTGCATGCTTGTCAGAACGAGGACACTCAGCATTAGAAGAGGCCTTCAGCGACACCCCTCATGTCCCCATGTCATTGCGAATAGCTATCTTGTACACGCGAGCATGCAAAGCTGCAGAACATGTAGACAGACCTGGCAACCTCCACCGTGCCTACACCAGCGCAGACGGCCGACTCATCCACTCCAGCGACGCAGCGTGCACCTGTGGCAGCCGCACTGGGCAAAGTGAGCCAGCTGCCTGCTGTCAAGCGACATCGCTCGGCATCTGAAGACGCTCATGATGCGGAAGCGAGACGCTTTCGCTATGGGAGGTCTCTAGCGGACTCACTCGCCCAACCCGCTGCATCTGTACATGGAAAAGCACATCCTATCCTTTTGGTACCAATTGAAGCACCTGAGGCTGATGTGCGGCCAGCCTATCCAACGATGGCACCATGCTGTCAATAGGCGGCCATGCGCTGACATGCATGCGCTGGCGCAACACGGGCCCGTCAGCCACACCGACGCCGGCCCTGGCGCCGGCCGGCCTGAGCGCAAGCGCGCCCCCGCCCGCCCGCGCTCCTGCAAACGCGCTTATGGCGTGGCAGGGCGCGCCCGGTGGTTTTGGCTAGGTTTATATCAGGGCGGCCGGCGGGCCGCGCGCACCGGCGCCAGCTCCTCCGCCAGCGGCGCGTACGCGCGCGCCGCGCGCGCGGCCTCCGCGCGCGCGGCCGCCGCGGCCGCCGCCAGCTCCACCTCGCGCTCACGCGCCTGCCGCCGCCCGCGCCATGCGGTCTGCGGCTGCAGCAGGGCGGCGTCGCTGCCCCCGAAATCCTAAACCTAGACCCTACCCACAAACCCTAAACCCCACATGCTGGGCCCCCGCGACCCCGCAGCCCACTGGAGCAGGCAGCCAGCCCGCGCGCGGCCTGGCGCCTGCATTGCATTCAGAAGGGCAGGCACGACTGCGCTGCTACGACCCAGGACGTGTCGCCCCCATGCACGTTCGTTTCAATCGCCGGTCTGCGCCTGCGCGCCGCCTGACACCTCAGCAGCCCCGGCCCAGCCGGCTGCGGCCCGGGAGGGGCCGCCCGGCGTGGCCGCGTCGCGCGCTGCGCTGAACCAGAGCACCCGACAGGCGCAGCCGCCCTGCCCGCTGGCACCCGCGCGGCCTGCCGGGCGCGCGCCGCGCAGACAACGGCCGCGCCATGCACTGGGGACAGCGACGGGGCGCGCCGCAGCCAGCTGGCGCGCCAGGCCGGCGGCGTGCGCGCGCTTGGCCTGCACGCGCGCCGCGCACGCGGCGGCCGCCGGCGCGGCCTCCCCCTCCTCCGGCCTGGCCGCGCCCGGGCGCGTGTGTCAGAGCCGCAGCATGGCGTGTGCGGGCGGGGGGCGCGAGGCCCGTCGGTGGGCCGCTCTGGGTGACAGGGCGCGCTCGCGCACGCTGCCCCCACAACGCAGGCGGGCTGCTCGGCCAGCCGGGGACTGGCGTGCGGGGCTGCGGGGTGGCCCCCTGCAGGAGCGGCGGTGGCAAGCTCCCTGAGCAGGGCGCGGGGCGCCCGGGCAGGTGACCGGGGGCGGCGCCCTGGCGAGCCGCGAGAGCACTGTGGGCTTATGTAGCCCAAGGTCACACCAAGCATGCTTGCTACTGGAACAGCGCGCGCCGCGGCCACCACGCTGGCAAACCCTGCGCTCGGAGCGGCCACCCCGAGCGTTCCAGTGCACCCATTGAGACATTTATTTCTTAGGAAATAAAAGCCACACCCGGCGACATCGAAGGCGGCCCCGCGCTGCGCGGCGCACAGCTGGTCCAGCAGCGCGAGCTTGTCATCCAGCTGCGCCTCGCGGCAGATCTCCAGGAACTCCGCCTGCGCCGGCGCAGCCCACCGCGCTTGGGCGCGGCCGGGTCAGGCGCTGACAGCTGCGCAGGCCGCACGAGTGCACGCGCAGGTGCGGACGCTGCCCACCTCCGCATGGCCGTGCAGCTGGTGCAGCACCTGCGGCGGGCGGCATGGCGCGTCAGCTCACACACGTGCGCACTGCATCAGATGTATATAGCACGATGCGCCGCGCCTGGCGATACAGGTCCAGGACGGCGTGCACGCGCTCCTCTGACGCCCCCGGCAGGAGCTGCGCGAGCTCCTGCGCGCCGCGCGACCACCGTGATTTGAAGCGCCTCCAGACACGTACCTCACACTGGCCTCCACGCGGCCTGCTGGGGGGCGCACTGCGAGGTCGGGGCTCTTCAACGCGCTCCTGAGCGCAACGGACAGCTGCGCATGCAGCTGCGCCAGGCGCGGCGTGCCGCGCCCGGCGTCAGCCATCGCGCCGCGTGACGCGCGCTCAAGGGCTGGCACTGGAGCGTGGCTGCTGCCCCGTCGTCTGCCTCGTCTCGTCACCGTGCTTGCGCGCCTGCAAGGTCTCCTGGCGCTGGTGCCCAGAGCACCACCAGCTTGTGCGGTGGCCACCGCCAGGGTTAGGGGAGAAGCTTCCAGAGCTTTTTCCACCACAAGCACCGGGGCGGGTAGCAATCTTCGCGCCAGGAGGGGGGTTCGGCCGTTCAGCACACAAGCCCGAGCTTTGCGCGTCCGGCTTGCAGTGCTGGGAGAGGCCGAGGTGCCCCTATCACCCATTCGGGGTGCTTGCTCGCTGGCGGCCGGCGGACGCTCCGTTCAGCAGCACTGCCCCCGTGCTGCCCGACGATGACCTCCGGCACCGCCCCTGCGCATGCATGCACACGCCCAAGCCCTATGTCTGCTTGCATGCGTGCCTGTCGTGGTTGAGGACCTGCCACGAAAGTGTCGGAGGTGCCGGTTTCGCTGCGGGGTTGCGCCGAAGCAGTCCCATCCCCTTGGCGACGGGTGCTGGCCAAGGAGCTGAGCCTGGGGGCACTTGCGTTTCAGGCGCGTCAGCAGCCGGCAGCACCAGCCGTGCGCACCTGGACGTGGACCGCTATGTGCGCGTCGAGCAGCGCAGCAACGAGCAGGCTGCCATCCAGGAGAACGAGGTCCGCATCATGGCCGCAGGCAAGATGCGCAACTATATCTCGTACGCCACTGCGCTAGTCACGGTGCGCCCGCTCAGTGCAGCCCTGAAGCAGGCGAGGGTTCGGTGCTCAGCGCTGACGGAGGCTCGGGCGGCGCCGCGCAGGAAAAGGGGCACACGGCTGTGGTGCTCAAGGCCATGGGGCGCGCCATCAACAAGACCGTCACCATTGGTGCGGCCCGGCCCGGCCACCCCTTGTCTGGCGCACACAGGCGGGCCGCGCCTGCGCTGGGTTTGGGCAGAATGGCGGGCGTGGCGCGGCGTGCAGCGGTGCTGACTTGCGGGCCGCGCGCTCCGGGGCCGCGCAGCTGAGATCATCAAGCGGCGCATCATCGGACTGCACCAGGACACCAAGATCGGGTCGGTGGACATAACTGACACGTGGGAGCCGCTGCAAGAGGGCCTCAACCGCCTGGAGACGACGCGGCACGTGAGCGTGATCATGATCACGCTCTCCACCGAGCCGCTGGATGTCAAGGCGTCGGGCTACCAGCCGCCGCTGCCGCCCGAGATGGTCAAGCTGCTGCAGGAGCCGCAGGCGCCGCGCCGCGTGCGCGGCGGCAGCCTGGACGCGTGCGCGCCCGGGCCGGGAGGGCGTGGCGGAGGGCTTGCTCGGGCAGGCTCGTCTGTCGCGTTTCAGGCAAAGCTTGGCTGGGGCAGCACATGGGCACTGAGCGGCAGGAGCTCGTGGTTCAGCTGGCAGGCTGTGCTTCTGGAGCTGTCACGTGTGGGAGCCCGCGCTTGCTTGCCGTTGAGCGGCAGGAGCTCGTGGTTCAGCTGGCAGGCTGTGCTTCTGGAGCTGTCACGTGTGGGAGCCCGCGCTTGCTTGCCGTTGTGCAGCAAGTGGAGGTGTTATGGCGCACAAGCTGTTGCCCCCCGCAGCTTCAGCCTAATCCTCCAGGTATACGCGCTGAACAGTGCCTGGCTGCGCTAGGGACGACAGCGAGGGCGGTGGCAGCAGCCCGCATGGGCGTCCCGCCACCGGCGGCGGCGGCGGTGGCACCGGCGGCGGCGGCGGTGGCGATGGCGGCGGCGGTGACGTCGGCGGCCGAGGCGGCGCGCATGGCGGCGGCGGGGGCGGTGGTCCTGCCACTGCCAGCGTCGGCGGCGGCGGCGGCGGCGGCGGCGGCGGCGGCCCCGGCGGCGGCGGCGGCGGCGGGGGCGGCCGGCGCAGCCGCGGCGGCGGTGGCGGTGGGGGCCGCTGGGGCGGCGGGGGCAGGGGCGGTGGGGGCCGTGGGCGCGGTGGCCCTGGGCGCGGGCGCGGCGGCCCTGGGCGCGGGTATGGGGGCGGCGGCGGCGGCGGCGGCGGCGGCGGCGGCGGCGGCGGCAACGGCGGCGGGCCGGGCATGGGCGGTCATAGCGTGACCGGCGCACCGGGGTTGAGCTCTAGGCGGGTGTTGCTCGGTGCGCGAGGAGGTAAATAGCACATAGGAGGCGGCCGGCCAGCGGCGGGCGGGTGCGCCGCTGCACCGCTGGGACGAGTACACGCAACTGGACCTAGAGGGCTTTTGCAGCGCGAGGCGGGAGGCGATGACGCGCACCAGGCCGGCGACGGGCGGTGCGACGCTGGTCCCCCCTTCGAGGGGGCACCACTGTCACAGGCGCCCATGGCATCCGCTACCGACGAGGGCCATCGCCTCCGCGCCCCGCACAGCGCTGCCATTCTCCAGCCTGTCATGCTTTTGCCAGACACTCGCGCATGTGCGCCGGGCGGCAGCGGGATACTTCTGGCACAACAGGCAGCTGGGGCCGCTGCGCGCCGCCTTGCACCGAGCGCGTGTGGCTGCCGCTATTTCATATGTATGTGGGCGGGGCGCGGGAGCGGGCGCCGCAGGCGAAGGGCCCGTTGTGCGGTTGAGCAGCCGAGGCCATGGCCTCGTGCAGCGCGCCAGCTGCCGCTTTCGCACAAGCTCCGCTGTGGTTTTGAGGCACAGGCGCGCTTTGGCGGGAGGCCAGCAGATCAGCTTTGGGGCTTTCCAGGCCCGTTCACACAGTCTGCAGGTTTTTGCGGCAAGGGTTTGCTGTAGGACAGTGCCACAGTGTGCTGGAGGCTTTGCAGATGTAGCCCACCTCTACCAGTCTCAGACGAGCGCCCTCTGAACAGGCTGCTTTTGCGCATTGTGAGAGGGCTACCGGGCTGTCGGCGAGGGCGGGCGCCTGGGCCTCTCTGACGGCTGGCCCCGCCGCTCTCCCTGAGGCTCCAGCAAATGGGGGCTGGGCAGGCTGCTACCTGCCCTGCCCCGTGTATCTGCTCCCGAGTGCATTGGAGCCCGATCAGGGCGCGTTGCATAGCTGCATCAGGCTTGCGAGCCACCCCGCGCGTCCCACCGCAGTGTAAGCTAGGCGCAAATCCGGGTGGCTGACGACCGACGGCGTGCCTTTGTGGGTGTGCGATGGTGCTTGCAGTGTGCTGGCCCGCAAGAGGGATTTCTGTGCGGTTCTCTCCGATCAGACCATGCTGATAGTCCAGTCCTGCATTGATGTGCCCTCTGCATGTGCTCAACCAACACGGCGGGCGTCGCGCATTCCCCAGCAGAGATGGTTTTTTCAAGGGAGAGCGCTTCTGTCCTGTGTGTGCTGCAGCCGGGGTTGCGCTGCGCAGCCGCCCAGATTTCCGACTGAAGGGGCAGGGCAAGTGCCTAGGATTTCTGCCCGTGTATCTTTGCTAGCGGTGGCGTTCCATCTCTTGATCTTTTAAACCTCATTTGTGGCGGCTGGGCGGTGCGCCCATGTAAAGCTTATTGGCAGATTGTGACATAGCAAACGGTCAGCTTGGCAGCAGTGAGAGTGTATGTGCCTTGCTCTGGCATGCCCCTGCAGGTCATCTTGTACTTGTGCGTGCGTTCATGTACTCATCTGCTACCCACCACACTCACGACACAAGCCTTGAACAGAGAGCTCAATGGGCTCCGGCAAACCGTCTCAAATGGGGACTAGCGAGCCCAGGCAGCCTCCACACACGCATCCTTCGACGTGCCGTCATGCGTTTTGCTCTGATCGTGCGGATTGTTCTGCTCTGCTCTCACTGCTGAGGCCGCGACAGCCTGCCGAGAGTCGAAGCAGGCTGCTCCGCCCATCGGCTATCTTACTGTCCACCATGATGCTCCATTCGCCCGCATCCTAACAACTCTCGTCTTGGTCAGCGGCGTCTTGCACTCGTGCCGGGGCGGGGACCCCCGCTCGCCCCTACCCCACGTCGGCAGCCCGCCCGGCGCGCCGGTGGCAGCCTCAAGCAGGGGCTGCCCAGTTGCAGCCCCTATCCCGCGCCGGCGGCCGGCCCGGCGCGCGCGGCGCGCCGCTTGCGGCGGTCACGGTCGCGCTGGCGCGCCACCGTGGGCGCCTGCTCCAGGCGCAGCATCCAGGCGGGGATGGGGTTGCCCGCCGCGCGCATCACGTTGGCCACGCGCCGCAGCTGGCCTGCGCGCCGCGGCGGGCGCGTGACGGCCGCAGGCGCGGGGAGCAGACTGGGGGCGCATAGCGCTGCGGCGGCCTGGGGCACGGCACAGCGGGAGCAAGACGCATGCAGGTGCGGCGGGCGCGGCGAGCCGCGGGCAGCAGCTGCCAACCAGCGCCAGCCGCAACGGAGCGGGCGCATGCGCCGCAGCACGCGGCCGCAGACGCGGCCACATGCCCCACGCGCACACCAGCTCCGCCCGCGCCCAGCCGCCAGCAGGCCGCGGCCCGGCGGCCCGGGCGCACCGGCGTCACCGTCGGCGTACAGCGTGACGGCCTCGCCTGTCTGGCCGGCGCGCCCCGTGCGGCCGACGCGATGCACATAGTCCACGGGCGTCTGCGGGAAGTCGAAATTCACCACCGTGCGCACGCCGACAAAGTCCATGCCGCGCGCGACCAGGTCTGCGCGCCAATTTTGGTACAAGAGTAAGTCGCTAACATGGCTGTCTGGTGAATGTTTTGGAGCTTGGAAAAGCATTGCACTCAAGTCCATGCCGCGCGCGACCAGGTCTGCGCGCGCGCCCGCCCGCACCCTCAGCCGCTCGGCATGCTCATGCAGGGCTGCCCCTGAACCCGCGCGGCCCTGGAAGTGCAAGCGCCCTCCCCGCCCTGCAACACCGGGCCTGCGTGCGGACGCGCGCGCACCCCTGGTCCGACCAGGTCTGTGCCAAGGGCAGAAGCATGCGCGCGGGGTCCATGCCGCGCGCGACCAGGCCATCGTGCCCCACAGGCATGGCAGGGCCCCTGCCGGCGCAGCCGAGAGCAAGCGTGGGCCGCCGGAGCTTTGCAAGCGTGGCAGCTGTACGGGGGGTGGTGTGCGCTCTTCTGCGTGCGATATTGAGGCTCACCACAACTTCGTGGCATACGTTTCTTCCGCAGTTGCAGGAGGAACGTATGCCACGTATCCCATACCAAATGCCTGGCTTGCGAAACGGCACAGCGCCTATGCAACATCACAGGTCGTCAATGGTGACCGGAGATGAGGCGCGGCGGCAGCGGGGCAGGCGCGGACGCGTACCGGTGGCCACGAGCACCCAGGTGGAGCGGAAGCGCGCCACGGCGGCCTCGCGTGCCGCGCCGCCCTGGTCGGCGGAGATGCTGTCCGCGCGCACGCCGTCCGCCAGCAGCTGCCTGGCGCGCGAGGCGCATGTAAAACCCCTAGGACCCTGCTACGGCGCGCAGGTCGCCGATACAACAAAATGGGGTCGGCCGCCCGCCCGTGCGACTCCTGCAAAGCAGCGGCGCACGCGCATGCGCGCCGCACGCCGGCGCGGAGCGGCAGCGGGCGCGGCGCCGCGCCGTCCCCGGCGGCGTGCAGGGCGTGCGCGCTGGCCTAGCCCAGCCAGGAGGCAGGCTTCTTTCCGCGCCGTGCCTGGAGCCCCGACCTCGATGCTGCGCAGGTGCCCGGCACAGGCACGAGCGTGGGCAGCACCACCTGGCCCAGCGCGCGCCCGCCGGCCCCCGGCCTCGCTGCCCGCACGTTTGCGAATCCTTGACAAACCCTACACAGTCAGCCCGTTGGGCCCCGGCCGGCCACGCGCACCCGAGCAGCGCGGCCGCGCGCTGCTGCGACGCGACGAACACGAGCACGGGCGGCGCCAGGCCGCCGGCCAGCAGCTCGCGCAGCGCGAGCCGGCGCCCGGGCTCGCCGCCCACGTACACCAGGCGCTGCGCGACGCTGGGCGCTGCGCCGCCGCGCGCGCCGACCGTGACGCGCACCGGCGCCGCCAGCAGGCTGCGCGCCAGCTCCTCGGCTGCCTCCGGCAGCGTGGCCGAGAAGAAAGCGGCCACCTGCGCGCGCGGCGCGCGGCGTCGGGCGCCACCCAACCGTACTGCCTGACCCTGCCCCGTCGCCGAGAAGAAAGCAGCCACGTGCGCGCGCGCGGCGCGGGGTCGGGCGCCACCCAACCCTAGTTCCAAACCTAGCCCGTCGCCGAGAAGAAGGTGACCACCTGTGCGTGCGGAGCGCGGGTGCGGGCGCCCTCCAACCCTATCTCTAACCCTAACCCCCTTGTCGCCGAGAAGAAGGCAGCCACCTGGCCGCGCGGGGGCGAGGGGTCAGGCGCCGCAGCCCTATGCCATGACCGGGACAGTGCACAGGCCGCGCGCTCGCACCGCGCCGCGCGCCGGCGCCGCCGGCGGCCCGCGCGCAACTGCCCGCGCCGGCCTGCGTCAGGCAGGCACGGCCGCTCTGGGGTGCAGGCCTGCGGCAATGCCTGCGTGCCGAGCGGGGACAGAAGGTATGCAGGGGAGGTCTGCGCGAGGAGCGCACAGGACAGTGCCAGTGCAGACCTGCCCCACCAGTGCGTACCTCGCAGCTCCTTGTCAGGCACATGTGCAGTCGCTGCGCCCGTCTCAGCTGGACTTGCTTTGAAGCAAAGACGCATGCACAGTAGCCCCCCTGTATGACCCGCGCGCTCGAGCCGCGGCGCGCCTTGTCGGCGCGCGTGCAGGCGGCGAGCACGCGGTCGAGCTGCGCGAGCAGCCCCGCGCCCAGCAGCTGGTCGGCCTCGTCGCAGACCAGGTCGCGCACGGCGCCCAGGTCCACGCGCTTGCGGCGCACCAGGCGCGCCAGCCGCAGCGGCGTGCCCAGCAGGATGTCCACCTGCGAGGTGGCATCATCAGAAAATATAGGGTAGGGTACATGGTAGGGTAGGGTATAGGCACCAGGCGCGCCAGCCGCAGCGGCGTGCCCAGCAGGATGTCCACCTGCGAGGTGGCATCATCAGACTAGAACATCTCGCATGGTGTCCGCACATCACTGAGGGCCTGTGGCCGATTGCGCTGTGGCCTGTCACGACCAGTGAAGCGCCTCGATCTGCCGCATAAGTTTCTTTTTGGCGATTATCGGTGGATGGGCGGGCCCCGGAGGCACTTCCAAAAGGGCACATGACCACGACGTGATTGTGCCTTTTCCCGCGCGGTCACCATGCGCCATGGAGCGTCGTGCCGGACACGCGTCTGGGGCGCGCTGCAGCATTGGCTCCTCGCCCGAGTACGAGACATACAGGCGGGGTATGCGGTACCGCGACATGCAGACAGCCCTACAGCCTCCCTGCGAGCGCGGGCGCATCAGGCGTGCGTCAGGTGCAGTGCGGGCAGCCGTGGCGGCCATGGCCCCAGATGCGGGCGACAAGCGCACCGCTGCAAACGCCCGACAGGCAAGCAGGCTGCCGCCCTGTCGCCTGGTCGACGGCCAGCTGAACATGGCGTCCAAGGACATGGCGCCTGCACTGACAGCCAGCAGCGCAGGCAGCCTCGTCACCACAGCCCTCTTGAAAGCCCAGACGCGCGCCCACCTACCCACATCGCGCGCGGCGCGCACCCGGCTGAAGTCGGTGCCCGCGGACGCGGCAGTCGCCAGGCTGCAGCGCAGGCCCAGGCCGGCGACCAGACGCGCGAGCGCGCGCGCCGTCTGCGCGGCCAGCTCGCGCGTGGGGCTCACGACCAGGGCCTTGACGCCCGGCTCGCCGCGCCGCGCCGCGCGCCGCGCGCGCGCCACCAGCGGCAGCAGGAACGCCAGGGTTTTGCCGGACCCTGCGCGGCGCGCGGGCGCCCTCCTGGGAGGCAGCAGGGGTGCTGGAGATGTGAGCACAGGCCAGGCGCCGCTGCCAGCATGGGCGGGCGCGGGCGGGGCGGCTCGCTGAGCGCCGCCGTGCTCTGAGCCGGGCGAGCAGTGCGGCCTGCGCTCGCGGCAGGCTCCTGGCGTGCGCGCTTGTGAGCCTGGGCTTATGCAAAGCCCACAGGTGCTGCTGCTTGCGACACCGCGCAGCTGCGCAGCATGCGTGCGCAGTCCTGGCTCCGCCAGTGCGGGAAGGAACTCTGGGCGCAAAGGCCTCAGGCAGGCAGGGCCTGGCGGCCAGGTGCGCCGCCGCCCGCAACGGTGCGGCCGCGAGCGGGCCGCGCGCCTGTTGGCGCCGCAGCAAGCACCTCCCGGCCGGCGAGCAGCAGCGGGATGGCCTGCCGCTGAATCGGCGTCGGCTCCGCATACCCGCACGCCTCCACGTTGCGCCGCAGGCGCTTCGGCAGGCCCTTGCGGGCCCACAGGTCCTCAAAGTCCTGCCGCAGCCCGTCGCGGTGGGCCTGGCGGGGCGCGAGCGCAGCAGGCGCGCGCGGGCGAAGCAGGGCAGGGGGGTACCTTCAGGGGCGGCGGCACGTCCTCTCCCAGCACGCGGATGCCGTGGCGCTTGCGCAGCACATTGGCCTCCTGCCCCGTGCGAGCGCGCCTTCAAGGAGGCGGCGCGCCGGCCACCCAGGGCTGGATTGACAGGCAGGCGGCAGCTGAGCACCTCGAACGGGTCTCGAGACACTGCCACGGCGGCTGCGGCGCCGCCGTCCCTGCCGTCCGGCGCCGGGCCAGCCCTGCAGCCAGCTGCGTCTGCGCCAGAGTCGACCTCTGCGGTGTCGCCGTTTGCCGTGCGCCTCCCTGCGCGAGCAGGTTGCCGAGGCCTGAGCACTGCACTGGTGCGTGCCGGAGATTTGTGGAACAGGTTGCCGCAACACAAGAACGCAGGCACAGGATGAAGTGGCAGCGTGCGTGCAGGATGCATGCACCTTGGAAGAACTCGATATCACTTCGAAAGCGTTTCCTATTAAATGTTGCGCCCGTGCGCAGGGCGTCAAACGCCTGCTGCATAGTGTGAAGACGTCCTGTCCTTGAGGCCAACCTCTGCACACGGCAAGCAGGAGTGCTTGGCAAGTGCTTGGCTCCTCTCCCAGGTGCCTGGCAGTGCCCTGACACCTAAACAGGCGGTACGACAAGCTGCGCAAGATGGAGACTCTCAACAAATGGAGAGCTGCTCACAGACAACAATGGAGAGCTGCTGTTGACATCACAGACATTAGATACAGCAATGCGAGGCGCTTGCTGATGTCCAGCGCTTCAGGCACACTGGCACATGGCGCGCTTCAGGCACACTGGCACATGGCGCAGCGCTGGCAGGAGGCAGCAGTGGCAGGGGACGCTGGGTGGTCTGATGAGGACGAGGAGCAGGCCAGGGTGGTCTATGTCGACGATGCCGCAGAGCCTGAGCTGCCTGCGCCTGTGCGAACTCTAATCCACTTGTTGTTTCATGGGCCATGCTCGCTAGCAATCCTGAGCAAAGCGTGACTGGGATGTGCAACGTGCAGGAGATATCGAGCCGGCACGAGCCGCTGCGGCGCAACTTCACCCTCCTGAGCAACCAACTGGCTCACTCCCAAGCACAGGTGCACAGCTCGCTGCTTGCTTTGAACTGAAACCACAGGGGTGTGTGCTGACAGGTGCTTACTGACAGGCGCCTGGGCTGCAGGCTCTCAGTGCGCTCGAGCAGCAAAGCGGCGAGAGCGCGCCGCTCAGCACTTCACCGCAGGCTGCCACCACCGTGGCGGACAGCACAGCGCAGAGACGGGCGGCCTTGCAGTCTGAACCGCACGGCCGCACACCGCGCTGCCCCGCAGCGCTCGCAGCTGCCTGGGGAGCGTTCCAGCAAGCCCTGCCACCCCTGCACGCGCCAGAGCCAGGCAGCTGGTCCCAGCCTGCACAGGCGCCTGCGTACTGTGAGCCGCTCTGTGCAGCCTCCCAGGGCGGCCTGCAGGGTGCAGCAGACGAGCTGGGGGATGCAGCAGGGCTGGGGACCCCGCTTGCATGGCCACAGGCGACGCCGACGCCTGCTCGGCACAGGCCGAACGACTGGCTGCTACGCGAGGCGGCTGCCGCGGCAGGGTCAGGGTGGGGGCCGCCGAGGCCCGGGCTGCTGCCGGACAGCACACCGCGCAGCAGGCGGGGCCGCGGCGCGGCGCGGCCGCGGCGGGGGGCCCAGCCTGCAGCGAAGCCCTCGGCGACGGCGTCGCGGTTCTCCATCCGCGGCGCCGCGCCGTCGCCTGCGCACGCTGCCGTCGCAGGCGCGGCGCCTGCGCATGGCGCGCTCCCCGCGCTGCTCGGCACTCCGGGGCCCGCCGCGCCGGGCAGCTGCGATGCGCCAGGGTCGGCCGCGCGCTCCCCGCAGCCGCGCAAGCTGGCGTACGCGCTTCAGGGCGCGGCGCACGGCGGCGCGGGCCGTGGCGCCGATCCTGGCGAGGAGATCGCCGCCGCCAGCGACGACGAGGACCCAGCCACTGGCGTGGGCGGCACACAGCGCGCGCCCTGCCCTCACCCATGCCCCTCGCCGGCCGCGGCGGGCCACGCAGGCGGCAGCAGTGGCGGCGAGGCGTGGGATGCGCTGCGGCACAGCGAGCATAGGGGCGGCGAGCCCGGCAGCACCGCTGCGCAGGACGCGGCGGCGGTGACCCCGCAGCGCGGTCGCCAGGGCGCACCGGGCGTGCCTGATCAGGCGCCGTCCAGCCTGGCCAGGCACCGCGCTCTGCTGGCATCGGTGCTGCGACCGCCGCCGGGCGGCGGGGCGGGTGAAGCGGGGCGCGGGCCGGCGCGCGGGTCCGGCGCGCGCGCGATGTTTGCGCCAGCACGCGGCGGCGTCGGCGGCGGGCTGGCGGCGGCACTGCAGCGCGTGCTGGCGCAGGACCGGGGCGCCGCCGCAAGCGGCGGCGCCGGGCCCGGGGCGGAGTTTGAGGCGCGCGCCCTGGCTGCCCAGCCTGCATGCCCCTGAGGCGCAGAGCGCGTGGGAAGCACCAGGCACGGAGCAGTGTAGGCGCTATCATGTTTCGTCACGCGCTGCGCGGTATCCCATGAAGAGCGCAATCGGCTCAGATGCACCGGAGACTCTCCGGCAGCATGTGCGCTTCTCAGTGTCGCGTCCGCCTGCACACCCCGACCTGCCACCCCGCCTGCGCTGTGTCTGGGGTGCCGCACGCCCATGGCGCATGCGCCGCAGGTCACCGTGCTGGAGACGCGCCGCGAGGCGCACCTCAACACCTGCCGCTGCGCGGGGCGCCTGCCCCCCGCGGCGCCCGCGGCCCCCGCCGCGGGCGCTCGCGCTCCCGCCGACGGCGGCCCATCCTCGCCGGCGGCCGCGCAGGCGCCCGGGCCGTGCGGCGAGCTGCTCGCGCTGTTCAAGTGCAGCGCCGGGCTGGACCTGAGCCCGGGGCAGCGCGTGCGCATTCTGGCCCCCTGGCGCGCCCTGCCCGCGCCGCGGCTGGGCCCCGCCGGCGCGGGGCCGGGGCCGCCGATCGTCTTTGTCCAGCGCGCTGAGCTCGCTGTGGACTAGCTTTGGCTTGCTGACAGTGGAAGGCTGGCCCCTCTCGACTATATGATTAGGGTTGGGTTAGGGTAGGGTGGGCAGCGCCCTGGCAGGCTCAGACATGCCAACGCGCACACCAGTGAACTGTGCTTTGCCATGCTGCATCTGTTTTCCGTATTCGTCATCACGACTGCATGGGGCTTAACTTGAGCCGCGCAAGCTGCTGACTGCCTGCAAAGATGTGTCCTTTTGTGAGGATCCGTCTGCATGTGCTTCTGTGAGGTCCCGTCTGCATGTGGTGCCTGCTCTGGACAAACAGAGCAGCGGATTTAGTATCAGTCCGAGTGAACTTGCACACCTGCTGAACTTCCTGTGAAACAACTGATTTCAACCTTGGTTTAGAGCTTGCACAGAGGACATGAGGCTGCCTGCCGCCCAGCCTCAAGGTCGCTGTCAAAAGTGCAGTCCAGAATTACACACTTGGAAGACGCCCACAAGCTCCGAAACAGTCGGCGCTCATGGCTGGGCCCATGCGACGTCAATCACTCCACTGATCCTGGTCAAGGCCTGCTGCAGCGGCAGCGCCAGGCCCGGCAGGCGCCTGCGGCGTGGCCTCAGGCTCGGGCGGGCGCTCCGGCGCCCACACCACAATCTGGCAGTCGGCCGCGCCCGAGTACAGCTCCTGGCCGCGCGCACTGTGGTGAGACACCTAATCCGGCCACATGGGCCCCTCGGCGGCCCTGCTCCTGCCGCCCCGGGCCCCTGCACAGCCCACGGGCGCAAGCACCGTGAGGCGCACAGAGGCGCAGAGCAAAGGCAGGCGGCCTTTAGCGGGAGGACAAGCGCGAGGGTGCGGCCGGCAGGCACGTCGCCGTGCCTCACGCTCGCCGAGGACTGCGCATGCAGGTCCTCTGGGGGGGCGGGGCTGCGAGCCGCGGCCGTGCGGCAGGCGCGCACACGCCTGCAGGCTGGGGTGGTAGCAGAGGCCGCTGATGGTGTCCAGGTGGCCCCGCAGCAGACGCCGCAGCTCGCCCGTTGCCAGGTCCAGCACCTGCGACGCGCGCCGCCCCCCTCGCGCGCCCCGCGTGACCGCTGCATGCCGGGGCCGGGCACGGCGCGGCGGCGCGCGCGCGCGCGCGGGCCCGGCACCCCCGGCGCGCCCGGCACCCGCGGCCTCTGACGCCCTGGGCGGGGAGCACGGGCGGTGGGTGCATGGCGCGCTGCAGCGCGCGCGGCGCTCGACCCAGGATACCCCGGGCTTGCTCCTGCGCGCAAGTGTGCGCAACACGCGGTGCAGCCGCGCCGAGCCACCGCTCTGCTGGGTCCAGCGGGGCGTGCTGACCCCCCGGCGCGCGGCGCACCGCACCCGCCCGCCCGGCAGCGCGCCCGCTGTCCAGCACACCTCCGCTCACGCTGCGGTGGCCGGCCCTGGCCGGCGCGCGGCGCGCGCCGGGGCGCGCGGCGCGGTGCCGGGCGGGCGCGCGCCTGCACGACGCTGCCGGACGGGTGGAAGAGCAGCCCCGCGTTCTCGCTCACCGCCAGCTGCCGCGCCTGCGCGGCGCTCATGAAGACCTCAGCGCGCGGGCCCGCACGACGCGGCCCGCACGCGCGCGGCAGCACGCGCGCTCGCGCTCCTGCATGGTGAGGGGGGCTGTCCGCCGAAAGCAGGGCGCCCATACATGCGCTGCCCATGCAGCAGCAGCAGCAGCACGCCCGCCGCCTCAAACCCCGAGCCTACCCTGGCTGGGGGCCCTGGACATGGCCGCCAACCTTGCGCGCGCGGTTGAATGTGTCCGCGTAGTTCACGAGAAGGTTTCTGCGCGCGCGCGCCGCGGCATCAGTTGCACACCTCCGCCTGGACATCCAACCTACCCTAACCCTAGCGCACAAGAGCAGAAGCGGCGCTCTCCACGACGCTCCTCTATGTCATTCCCGTGCGTCCCGCCTGTCACGGGCAAGGCAGGGCTGCCAAGCGCACGCCGCGCCGCGGCGACCGCGCCGCCCCCGCGCCGCCAGATCGACCCAAGTGCGCCGCGGCTGCGCGGTCTGCCAGCCGGTGGCAGCGCGGGGGAGCGCGCCTGTTGCGCCTGGCGTCCCACAGGCGCACGCGCGAGTCGTTGCCGGCGGTGAGCCAGTGCAGGCCGTCCGGCGTCTGCAGCACCGCGGTGACCGAGCCGTCGTGCGCGGTCGTGTGCGCGTCGCGCTGCAGCTCCTGCGAGCCCGCGCGCCGGCGCTGCTGCCTGGCGCGCGGCGCGGCCGTCAGGGCGCCGGGCGCCGCGCTCCAGCCCTGAGCCGGTGCAGGCCGTCGCAGCGACCCAGCCGCCGTGCGCTCTGACATGCGAGTCACGCTGCGACTGTGACCGGCCCGGCGGCCTGCGCTGCAGCGGCCTGGTGTGCGCAAGCTCTGAGGGCAATGTCAGGACTCGGCAGCAGCGCGCGAGCCGTGCTGCGTCAGCGCGGAGCATGCGCAAGAGCATGCGCCGCCCTGCTCTCTGACGCATTGCCCGTGTGCGAACCTCGAGCCTGCGCTCCATGACACTGACTCCCTGAGCGTGCTCTGCCGCTTCCAGCCCGCCTCCACGTCACGCGCGCTGCCGTGCTGTCAGCAGGTCTGGGCCGCTGTCCAAGTGCGTGCAGCGCCGGGCGGGCTCAGGGCGGCGGCGGCGCGCACCGCGAGCTCGCGGCGGAGGTGCTGTGCTGGTCAAACACACGCACGCAGCCGGACGTCCTGATGTCCCACAGGCGCACCTGCGGCCCCGCGCCCGGCGCGCTTAGGCCCGCGCGCAGCCCGTGCACGCGGTCGCCCAACCGCGCCTGCGCCCCCTGCTCTACTGCATTGCGCTGAACAGCGCGCGTGAAGCGTGCGCGAGCCTGCGGCAGGCTTTCCAGCATGCTTACGCGCAGGCGCGGACACACGACCGGAAGAGCCTGGCGCGTGTTGTCCCGCCTGGCCAACGGCGGCCGCCCGCGGCCCGGTGACGCTCGGAGACACGCGAGCATGCGCGCCCTCATGACCAGGACCCCTGACAGCAGCGCCGCCTGTGACAGCGGCGCCGATTGGCCGCCGGCTGCGCGCGCGGCCAGGCGCACTACCCTAGCGCGAGCGCCCGCAGACCCCAGTCCCCGCCGTGGCCCCACCTGGCCGTCCGCGGCGCCCGTGGCCAGGTGCCACTCGGACGTGCGCGACCACGCGAGCGCCCACACGGCGCCGCGGTGGCCGGCCAGCACGTGCGTGAATCCGCCAGAGGCCGGGTCGCACAGGCGCACGGCGGGGTCCTCCGCGCCCGCCGCCACCTGCGGCGTGCGCGCCGGTAGGGTGATGGGTTTTTTCATAGGGTCTGCCACCACCTGCGCCCCGGCGCAGGCTAGGGACTTATCTTTCGCTGACAAAAGGTCTGCCGCCACCTGCGGCGCGCACGCCGCAGGGGCGGCGGGGTGACCCGGAGCCGGACAGGCGGCGCGTCCCGGGCGCCTCCCCAGTCGGGCGAGCGGAGCTCGGCAGGTTTGCGCGGCGCCCATGCAGTGCGCCCTGACGATGCCATGCACCCGAGAGGCGCACGGCCTTGCAGGCGCGCCAGCCTTGTGCAGGGCGCGCAGGCGCGGCAGCCCAGCGGCGGCGCGCCTGCGGCGCGCCAGGGCGCGCGCCGCGGGCGCGCACCAGGCAGTGCGCGGTCGCGCAGCGCGACATGGCCACCGCGTGCACGCGCTCCGGCAGCTGGAACTCGCATGCCGGCTGCAGCGCATTGGTGTCCCAGACCTGCCGCCCGGCGTCAGGGTAGGGTAGGGTAGACAGCCCCGCAGCCGTCAGGCGCCGGGAGCCGGCGGCGCTGCTGGAAGCTGCGCACGGTAACTCCGGCAAACAGCGTCCCCCTCCCTGCGTGGCGCGCCGGAGCGGCTTCGCCGCGGCGCGCGCCCGGGCGCGGCGGGAGCCGGGCCGACCGGTGAGGGGCGCGGCGCTGCAGGCCCCGGCCGGCGGCGGGGGGCCGGCCGGACACGCTCAGGGCGCTGCCGCCCGGTGGATGATCGCAACTGCTCTGTTATCTTTAGCGGTCAGGAGCTCTGTCTCTTCAGCTGGCGGCGCCGGCGCAGCACCTTGACAATTTTGTCGAAGGAGCCGCAGACAAAGAGGCCGCATTGTGCACTCAGGAGCTCTGTCTCTCCGGCTGGCGGCGCGGGGGCACCTTGACGGTCTTGTCAAAGGAGCCGCTGACGAAGAGGCCGGTGTCGATCGCGTACCAGGCGACGCTGGACACGGTGAACGCGTGGCCCGCGCGCCCGCGGTCCAGCTTGAACACCGCGCCGTGCTGCGCCACGCCGCCCGCGTCGGCGCCCGCCGGCACCTGCGGCGCGGCGCGCCGCCGCCCGCTCGCAGCGCGTCCTGCAGGTTAGGGTGAGGGCATCCTGCAGGTTATGGCTCGCAGCGCGTCGTGCAGATTAGGGTTTGGGCGTGGCGCAGGTTAGGGCTCGCAGCGCGTCCTGCGGTAGGCGCGCGCTCGAGGGCGGGCGCGCGCGCGCGCGTCGCGGCCGCGCGGGCCGCCCTTGAACCGACGCCGTGCTGCGCTGCGTCACAGGCACCGATCGCACCAATGAGCCCCTGCAACTGCTTGCAAGGAGACGCGACACTGCCCTTGAGCAGGCACGCATCTTGCAATATGAGGGGGGGGGGGGACTCAGCGCGGCGCATGCAAGCGAGGCTGTGCAGCCGTGCTGCACTGTGTGCCCGGTGTTTACCGCGCGCAGACGCAGGTGTCGGGTGAGCAGCCGCAGGGCACACGCCCGCGCACGCAGCCTGCTCGGCAGCCTGCACGCATGTCCTTTGCGGGCATGCCTGCACGTCATAGGCCGCCACAGAGCCGTCGGCGGCGCCGGCCAGCAGGTAGCGCTCTTCAACGCAGTCCAGGTCCAGCCAGGTGACTCCGCCATTGTGCGCGCTGTTGATCACCTTCTCCCGGCTGAACTCCAAGCAGCTCGCCCTGCCGCCAGCAGCTCTCCGGCCCGCTCGCTCGCCTGACGGACACAATGCCAGGGGCACAGGCGCGTACAGGACAAAGGCACAGGCGTCTGCGCCGTACCTCTGCTTGACGCAGTCGGGCTGGAGGGTGTTGCTGCGCGGCTCTGTCTGTCGCTGGAAGAGCCGCACCGGCGTGGGAGTCATAGGCCCATCAGCAGTTGTGCGGCGTGCATCGCTGTGCCTGAAGGATGCAGCGTAGGGAGACCTGTACGCTGTGTGAGGTGCCGTCCCCCAACCTCCCCCTTGTGAATGAATGAATTACAACCGTGTGTCGGCCAAACCTGGCCCCTTGACGGTCTACCCACAGCAAACAGGCATGGGGGTATGTCTGCCTATCTAGGCAAGGCATAGCAGGCTCCTATGCAGTAGTATGCAGTTCAGGAGAGACTGGCAGGGAGCGTAAACTGATAACGAGCTTTGGCGCAGTGCCGCACCCGCACCCCGTGCCTGCGTCTCACGCGCATGACCTGAGGTCTGCCCGCACGCCATGGCGAGCTGGTCCCGCGCTGCACGCGCCTGCGTGCAGGCGGGTGCCAGGAGCCTGCTGCGCCCTGGCACGGACGCGCAGGCCGCAGCGCGGCCCGCACTTCGTGACCAGCAGAGCCGGGGCATGGCGTCAGGCGCGTGCCACGTACCGCCAGTTGCAGTGCACGCGGCTGTGATGGTTGAGTGAAGCACAGGCCGGGACGTGCACACACTGGCCCTGACATGGTTGCCTTCCCCAACCGCAGGGCACCACACTGAAGCGGTGACGTACGGAGGCCTCACCCTGCACAAGCCAGAGCGTTGGCAGTCGATGTGGGGCGAAGGACTGGCCGGGCTGATGTGGTGGGCATTCCCCGCCAGTGAAGTGAGATAGCGCTTTGCCTGCTCACCTGGTGGCCTGGTGCTGTTGCTGGGCGGCAAGGCAGTGGGTGACCTCATTGCGGGAACGCAGGTTCTGGTTCTTGGTGAGGTGCTATCATGACGGCGGCACGCTGATAGTGCGCACCCCCGCTCGCACATCCAGCTGATGTTGGGTAGTCCGCACAGCCCCTTGTGCTCAACAGCTGTCGTGCTCTGCACCTGAATGCTGTTGTGCGTGCTTTCCAAGCAAACATGAGCAAGCTGCGGCCGTCCCGCAGTTTGGACACGCCGCGCACTTTGAGCACGAGGAGCACGAGGAGCACGCCGCGCATGGCCACGCGGAGCACGGCGCCGGCGGCGGCGACGCCGACGGGCTGCTCGCGCACGCCGTGCCGCCCAGCAACACGGCGGACCTGATTGCTGGGAAGGGGTCCTGAGAAGGGGGCCTGAGAAGGGGGCCTGAACCCCAGCTTTGAGGCTGGCGGGCTGTGCGACCCTCTGACCCCCCAGCAACACCGCGGGTGTGCTTGCTGAGATGGGGGCCTGAGCCCCAGCTTTGAGGCTGGCGGGCTGTGCGACCCTCTGTCCCTCCGGCAACATGGCGGACTTGCAGTGAGAAGGGGGCCTCTGCCCCGGCCCGAGGCGGCGGGCTGTGTGACATTCTGCCGCGCAATGCTCTGCAGGACTGATGGACGCCACAGGGACTGTGTTGGCTTTGCCTCACTGCTAGGCAGCCTGTCAGCCACAGCAAGCATATGCGCTGCGGAGAGGGGGCGCACATGACAGCCCAGCCGCGCGTCGGACGACCTGTAGGTTGTGCATGACTCTGCAAAGCCGGACTTTGCTTTTCATGCGTGCCACTCAGCCGTGCTGGCAGCAGGTGGCTTGTCTCCAAACCTCGTGTAATGAGGTAACAGCGAGCAGCGGCGCACCTCACAGCCAGTGCTCTTTTCCTTGCAGGGACACGTGCATCACCTCTGCTCATAAGTGATATAGGTGCTTCGCACAATGCTACATCTACTATCAAACGGAACTTGGGAACAAACCCTGCAATTGACGTACTGCGAAAATGCTGGCATACCGTGAGCGTGCGCGCGCAAGTCCAGCCAGCAATGATGATCTCCCCCTGTTTGTGTCTCATTCATGAGGAGGCTGGCCTGCGCCAGTGACCGGCAAGCTGTGATATATAAAGAATGACCCCAGGCTGGTCCACTGATGGCTGCCGACGCTGCCCCCTGCTGACCCAGCGGACCAGGCACTGTCCCTGCTCAGGAACCTGAAACCCGCCTGACGTGCGCAACCCCGCGCCTACCCGCCCCACCCCATTACTCCATGGCCAGAGCTGGCCCTCTCCAGCGGCACCACTGCCCAGATCAGCAATCCGCTTGATGACAAAGTCTGAGCGTGAAGCACGTTGCGCAAGGCAGCACGCACCCACATCGCAGCCGCATCAAACAACTGGCGCCGCTACAGCCAACACTGAGGCATCCGGAGCCTGCTGGCCAGCTTATGCACCGGCTGGCCCAAGCCTCGCATCTCATACAGCCGACCCCCATCGCCGTGGGCAGCGCACATTTGGCTCTTGCGGGGCCAGTCAATCAGTGAGTGTCTGTGTCGCCGGCAGCACACGGCAGCCAGAGGCGGCAGGAGGGGCCGCAGAGCTCGCGCAGGCACCGCGCTGGCCATGGCGCATCCGCATGGCGGCGCCGGAAAGAGCACAGCGCTGCGTGGCACCCGCTCCCGCCGCCATCCCAGCCGGCGGACCACACCAGACACTGAAGTCGGTTGGGTACCTGAACTCTAGCCGTTATCATAAATCTCACCAGGCGCTGAAGTGCCCCGAGCCCTGGCTGCCGATGGGGCCGCCCGGCGGCGCGGGCGGCGCGCGCATCGGCTGCGGCACGGCGGGCGAGGGCGCGGCGCCCATCGGGGAGACGTCCGCGAAGCGGTTGTCGGCGAACAGCGGCACTGGCGACGCGAACGGCGGCACTGGCAGATTCAGTTGGAAGGGGTTGAACGCGGCGCCGCCCTCGGGGTTAGGGTTGGCGCCGCCGCCGCTGGGCGGCGCGGATGCAGGCCCCGGGCTGAACGCAGCGGGCGGCGTCTGCGCCGCGCGCGCCGAGCTGGGGCCCGCCGCGCCGCCGCCAAAGCCTGCGCGGGGCAACACTGAGTATGGGCAAAAGCCCCCCTCCGAGCATGATGGCTGAGCGCACCCGAAAGAGCCCCCGTTCACAAGTCACCCTACGTCCCTGCGGCCTGCAAACACCTCACCTGGCAAGAGCTCATGACAGCGAGGCCGCTGCAGGGCGTCGGCCGCATGGGACGTTGGGGCATGTGGCGGCACTGATACTCGGGCTTGTCAGGAACGCCGGCCGACATATGCTGCGCGGCGGGGGCGCGCCGTGTGCGCCGACATGCAGCGGCGGCGGTGGCGCAAAGGCGCTGCCCTCAAAGCCGCCGCCCGCAGCCGCGCCCGCGTGAGCGCTGCCGCCGCCCTCCGCTGAACTGCCCGCCGGGCCGCCAGCACGGCCTGCATAGGGCCCCGCTCTTTTACGACAGGCGGACATCATCTCATGAATCGCGTGTTTCTGCCTAGGCACAACCAGCATCGGCCGGGCATGCCGGGGCAGCAGAATTGGCACCGAAACTGAAGAACAGTTGCAGCACAGGAGCACCATGACATACAGCATAACATGAAGTTAACAGTGCCGCTGGCAGGGACGCAACACGACGTGCAGCAGGCTGCACTGCAGATACCCCTGCAGGCCCCTCACCAGGGCCGCCGGCCGGCGTTTGCCCGGGCGCCGATCCAGCGCGCTCCGGCCCAGCCAGATGCGCGCCCGCGCCGCTGCCCGCCCGCGCCGGGCCCGCCAGCCGCGGCGCCACCTGGCCCGCGCTGTAGGGCGGCTGCGGCGCGGGGACCTGGCCCAGGCCGCTGCCTGCATGCGCGAGCGGCACGTGCGGCGGCGGCGGGCCGGCGCCGTACGTCGGCTGCTGGCCCGGGGCGGCGCCGAAGCCGCTGCCCGCTTGCGCGAGCGCCGCGTGCGGCGACTGCAGCGGCGGCCCCGACGCGCCCCGCGCCATGGGCGCGGCGGCCGCCTCAGAGCCGCCCCGCGGCGACGGCGGCGGCGGCGCGAACGCTGGTGGGCCAAACCCGTCCGCCGCGGACGGCGCCGCAAACGCTGTCTGCGCGGGCTGTGGGCCCCCCGCGGCAGCAGCGCCCTGCGGCGGCGGCAGCGCGTGCTGCGCCGGCGGCGGCGCGGCTGGCGGCCCCGACGCCGGGAAGCCGCCCTGCGCTGGGGCAGGGTAGCCGCCCTGCGCTGGGGTAGGGTAGCCGCCCTGCGCCGGGGCTTGGAACCCGCCGTGCGGCGGAGCGGGCCCCAGGGAGGGCGGCGGCGGCGCGCCAAAGTCCGCGGGCTCGCCGAACGGGTTGCGGCCGCCAGGGGACGCCGCGGCGGGCGGCGGCGCGTGCTGCGGGCGGTACGCCGGCGGCGCCGCCGCGCCGCTGCCCTCGCGCTCGATGAGCACCTGGCGCGCACGAGAGCGCACGCTGTGCACTGGGGGGGGGGGGGGGGGGGGGGGGGCCCCCGGGGCGCCCGGGGCGGGTT
>JAABUJ010000458.1_pt1 | contig 80897 bp, 111 predicted proteins | sample 5559131 | NCBI WGS metagenome assembly JAABUJ01 (sample SAMN10711875, study PRJNA513366) | rock metagenome | isolation source: Antarctica rocks | place: Antarctica: Victoria Land, Mt New Zealand nord | collected 2016-01-07 | reverse complement strand
GCCCCCCCCCGCCCCCCCCCCCCCCCCCCCCCCCCCCCCCCCCCCCCCCCCCCCCCCCCCCCACCTCGCGTCCTGCGCCGCGTCCTCCACGACCAGCACCGTCGGCAGCTTCGGCAGGAAGGTGTACTGGCAGAAGGACCACGCGCGCGGGATGGTGATCTTCTCGTGTCCCGACAGCGCCTTGTAGAACTGATGGTCGCGCTCCACGATTGTCACGCCTGCGCGCGCGCGCGCAGCCAGTGCAGATCCAACGTACAGCCGCAGGGCTCCCGCTGGGCCTTGCCACCCGCCACACGTGGCGGCGGTACAAGTGGAACCGTCCTGGCGGGCTGCAGCGCCCGGGCTCCTACGGACTATCTGCGTCACTGCGTTGAACAGTGAGCCTGCGTGATGCGCCGCCCCGCCGCAGCACTGCGTGCGGCCCAACGCAGGTCTGGTACCGGCCCACAGCACTGCGCGAACCCTTGCGCGCCAGCTCGACGGCCAGGCGCTCTTCAAAGCGCTCTGGAAGCGCCTTTCACGAACCGGCCCACAGGCTGGCGTCGGGCGCGCACCAGCGATGCGGACCTTCAGCAGCGAGCACACCAGGTTGCACAGCGAGTCCAGCACTGGGTCGGCCTGCCCCTCCTCGATGTGCAGCGTGCGCAGCGCCCCCACACGCTCGTCCTCGTCTGGCGGCAGCGGCGGGCCCGCGTACGGCGGCAGGCTACTGGCAGTGAGCTGCAAGGCCATCGCGGAGCTGTGCGCAACCGCTAACTTGCAGCCTGTTGAGCCATAGCACCCCGGCGCGGCGCAGTTGCTGGGCAGAGAGTTGCTGGCAATGAGCTGTGATGCGGTTGTGATTCGTCAGTGGCGCGGTCTATATGCCAATAAGCGCGGCTTGCTCGAGCGCGTCAGCAGAGACGGGCCGGTTATTATCCTAATCCTGGGTACCCAAGAGGAACTTGAGATTCCATAGGTTGATTGCAAGTGATTCATCGCTCCCCGTGGCTCGCGGATGCTGCGATGGGGTGCCAGAGTCGCCCTCTGCCTTAAAGAGCGTGAACTGCTCCTAGAGGCGCACGGTGCTGGACCGCGGCACCCACTGTGATGGCCTGCTGCTGGGGATCTTTCAGGCCTGAGCTCGGCGATGCAGAGCCGTGCAAAGCTGCTGGCAGGGCCAGCGCGCCCGCAGCAGCCTGCGACGGTGCTGCCAAGGTGCGGAGTTCCGCAAGTCTGATCATGTTGTACGCGTTTGCTTCATGTGCAAGGGTTGGCCGTCTCTTGGGCACAGGCTGCCTGGCGGGCCTGTGCATGCAGTGCCTATGCCTGCGCTACAGCGTTGCGCTACTCGGAGCGGTATGTTACTTTGTTTCCCGGTGGTCGCAGGCTGCCGTGCAACAGTGCGAGGACGGGGAAGCGCCGGCCGATGAGGGCAAGGACACCTCAGCCAGTGGCGCCGGCGTGCCGGGCAGTCACGGGGTGCACATTGATGCCACTGCGGGCAGCAACGCGCACCTCACCGCGGAGCTGGCAGCGGCGGCGCCATACGAGCTCCCTGGCGAGGCCGCGCGGCCGTTCTTTGACCCCGGCTTCTCGCCCGTCGCGGAGAGCTTTGACGTGAACCCCGAGGCCAACGACGGCCTGCGCAAGCTGCCGCTGGACAGGTACACGGCACAGAGCGGCCTGGGGAGGCCGTACCCCACCGCAGCAGCTGGGCCCGCCGCGGCCGCGCTGCCACGACGCACGCGTGGCCACGCTGCGCGCCCTGAACGCGCTGGACCAGCCGCCGCAGGCAAACCTCGGTGCGTGCCTCGGGCGCGTGAGTGCACGGGACGTCTGCTGAGACGTCTGGCTGTGCCTGCTCGAGCTTGGTGCCGTGTGGTGTTCGAGCGCATGGCGCGCAGTCCGCCCTGCACCCAAAACCCTGGCACTTTTACGGGCCTGCATGCGAGCGAACGGCGCGGTCAGGGAGTGGCCGCTCGACCAGACTGTGAACGGGGCGCGCAGAGCCCCTCCTGCAGCTGGCATGCACGGTGTTTGACATCAGCGTGGCCATGGTCGTGCTGGTGGACGGCGAGCGCGTGTTCATCCGCAACTGCATCGGCGACGCCAAAATGGTGAGCAGCGGACGCCTCAGGCCTGCCGTGTAGAATGAGTGCGTGCCGTTGTGACGCGCACCATGCAACAGCACACACACTTTTGAGTGTCGACATGAGGTTGTTCTTAGGGGGCAACAGCGTGGCTCATTCTTCATGTGCTGCGATTGGAGCAAGCGCTGCCAGCGCTCACTGCATCCGCATCGGCGAGTGCTAGGCTGGGTGCCTGCCATGCACCTGCGCAAGCTGTCCTTGCTGCTGCCTACCACCCCAGGCTGCTCCTCTGGCTGCACGTGGCGGGTCGTCTGCTGCCGATCCCATCCTGTGCCAACGGTATCGCAAGCCCCACTTTGACATGCCCACAGGTCGATTTGCGTCCCCGAACCCGTATGTTGTGGGCGCTGCGAGACAGCTCTGCATCAACCCCACCGGGGCTGCGCGCGCCAGGTTGGCCTGCGCCCGCCGCCCAACCTGTGCAACTGGACGCTCGTGCCCTCGTCGCACCAGGTCCTGGTCGTGGAGGACACGATGCTGGACGCGCGGCGCGGCGCCCGCCCGCGCTGCCTGGGCTTGTGGCAGCCTGCGCGATGGGGGCTCTGCTTGTGCACGGAGGGCTGGGTGGAGCTGCTGTGTGGTGGTGGTGCCGAGGGCGAGTGGAGAGCTCTGTGCATCCTCTGCCGCACCTGCCACATATCAGGCGTAGCACAGCTGCTGAAGCACTTCTTTGTGCTTTACCACCATGAGCCCTTCGGCGAGCCGTTGAACGCACTGCATGCGGCGCGCGCGACAAGCGCACTGTGCGCCCGTTTGATGGCGCCTCTCTCGCGCGCGCCGCCGCCCGCCCTGCGGCGCAATTGGGTGCGGCGCGCGCGCAGGATGCGGGACCACTGCTGGACGCAGGGCGGGCAGCTGCGCTTCTACTGCGGCGCGCCGCTCATTGCCGCCAACAACCACCGCATCGGCACGCTGTGCGCGCCCGCGCGCATGCCCCGCCCTCGGCTCCTCGTGCAACTTATGCGTCAACCTTGCCTCAGCGGCGACAAGGGCAGCGTGATGGCTGCGGAGGAGGCGCAGCGCGGAGCCCCGCCTTGAATTCGCTGGTGTACAAGTCCAGAGCCGGCGTCCACTCTGTCTGCCACCACACCATGCTGAACCTGCACACGGCCAACCGGCAGGTGCGTCGCAGACAACAAGCCGCGCAAGTTCGACGCAGAGCGCGCCGCAGCCTTGGCGAACATGGTGCGCGCCTGCAGCCGGGCTGTGCTTGATTGCCACACATGCTCTCGGTCATGCGGTTTGCGCGGCGCACAAACTTCGGTCTCCAAGCAGCCTGGCGCCCGCGACGGCCTGGACATATGTCTAGGTTTGTGAGGCGTGGACCTAGGTCTAGGGGTGAGACGGCCTGGACACAGGGTTAGGGTTATGCCGGCCTGCACTGAGCGGCCGTGTTGCTGAAGCTGAAGCTGACGGCGAGGGGCGTAGCAGCCTGGCGCCAACGGGCGCATACGGCTGATATGTTTGGCCTGCCTGTCTAAGCTCCAACCCCCTGGAGCGAGCAGAGGGCAGCTTGCCACGTGCGAGCGTGCACGCGGCGTGGGTGGTATAGGGCCCGCAAACCTAGACCAAGCTCGCTATGCTTACAGTGGAGGCGCATTGGGGAGTCGGGCCTGCCCAGAAGAGCGCTGCTGAGCAGGTTGCCGCCCGCGCGGCACCAGGCCGAGCTGGCCGCGCGCGAGGTGGAGGCGTCCTGGGCGGCAACGTACCAGCGCAGCCACGCGGCGCGCCTGTTGCGCGCGCTGGACTGCTACACGCAGGCATACATATTTGTGCGCGCGGACGGGCCGCGCTGGGCGGTGCAGCACATCAACGAGGCCGCCATCAAGATGACCGGTGCGCGGCGCAGCCGGCGGGCGGGGCCCGCGCCTGCGCGCGGGTGCTGCAGCCGGGTTGGGCTGGCCTGCTGAGTGCATGTCCATCATGGCAGCCGGGCGCTTGCGCGTGACAGTGCGACGATGTCAGGCCGCGCTGCTCGGGCGCCCGCATGTGCGGGGCGCTGGAATTGCACCGCTCTGTGGAGCGCTCGCGACACAGGGCCGGGGTTGCCCTGGCAGTGTCTTTATGAGCACGGCTCGCCAGTCGAGGACATGCTCAGGTCAGCGCGCGCGCGGCGGCGCCTCGCCCCGCAGCGCTGCGACCGGGCGCGTCTGAGCTTGCCTGCGTGGCGCGGCGCCAGGCGTGTCGCGGTGCAGGGTGCTGCAGACGGCCTTCTGGGACCTGTGGCAGCCCATGCGGGCCGGCGGGGTGCGCCGCGGCTTGCCTGCCCCCTCGCTACTTCTTTTTTGGGGCCGCGAGGTGCTTGCGTGCAGCCGCTGTGGGCTGTGCCAACACGCATTTGCAGCCGGCCCTGCTGCTCATGTCGTCTGGTGTGTGTGCCAGCAGGGGGCTCGCATGCCGTGGAAGCCTCGCTGTGCCAGCCATGCGCGCCGCGCCCTGCATGAGCACATACAAATGTAGGCGCGAGTGTGGCTGAGGGGGTGGGCGGCCCGGGCAGGCGCCCTGGGAGGCGTACGCGCCGTTCGTGGAGAGTGGCGAGCAGTTCACGGTGCCCTGCCTGTACGCCGTGGGCACCACGCCGCCCACCGCGCCCATCTACACCATGAGCTTCCGGTGCGCGCCCGGCGTTGCCTATGCGCTAGACATTCTAGCGTAATTACGAGCCAGCACAGTGCTGAGATGTGCTTATGAAAGCAACGCGCTTGCGCCCGCAAACCTGCAAGGGCCCCGCCAGGGCAGAGTGCTGGGGGCCGTGGCGGATGGCGCGCCTGCATGCCGCGCGCCATCGGGGGCGTTGTGATCAGAAGAAGGGCTTGGTGCCGCAGGCCCGCCACGACGCACGAGGTGGACAAGAACACGCTGCCGGTGGGGGTGCCGTCGGACGTGCGCGCGTGCTCCGGCGTTGGCGACATGGGCGGCCTCTTCTTCGTGCAGGTGGCCCTGCCGCCGGCCCGCGCTCCTGCTGCAAGCCCTCGAGTCTCTGCTGGCCGAACAAGCGCGCGTGCGCTCATCGAGGTCGCCAGCTTTCGGCCTCTCTTGCGCATGCTTGACAGCTGCAGCAGCGCCGGCCGTTGCAGGCGCGCTGGTGCGGCAGCGCTGCCGGTGCGGCAGCGCTGTCAGTGCGTGCCTGCGGCTCTGCTTGCTCGGCAGACGCTGGCGCTGCATCGCCGGCAATGTCTTGCACGCCCAGGCGATGCAGGTCTTGACTACTACACATGGGCGGGATCAGCGCTGACCGGGCGCCCCGCCGCAGATCAAGCGCGAGGAGGCCCCGGCGCTCGACACGCGCGTGGCGACTGCGGGCCGGCGCGTCGTGCCGCTCGCCGGCTTGCGGATGGGGCCCTTGCTGGGCGCTGGCGCGTGCGGCCCCTGCTCAGAGGACTAGCACACGCATCCAGTGCCACCAACTGCCAGGCGGCAGACCTGAGGTCTTGCCATACGTGGCGTGAACACGGCGCAGCCGCCTTGTGTGATGGGTGTCATCGGTGGGTGCGTAGTGCCTTGCGGGCGGTCATGGCACTGCTTGCGTTGGGCACAGGTGGGTGCGGCCAGCTGACAAATACGACAGCCGCCCATTTCCTAGCGCAGAACACCTGCCTCTCCAGAAGAGCTGCACCACTCCCTGGAAGGGTTGCATTGCTGGTGCGGTTAGAGTCGGAGCAGTGGCGCCCGGGGCTGCTGCTGGGTGGGCCGAAGCGGGACAGTTACCCAGGGCAGGCGGGTGGCACCCACGCCACCTATGGGCGTGTCTGGAGCGCGCGCAGGTATGGCCGCGTGTACCGCGGCAAGTACAAAGGCCAGGAGGTGGCGGTGAAGGTCATCCAGGACGTGTCGCGCGTGCGCATGATCAATGGTGCGCTCGTCCTGAGCCCGAGCCGGTAATGCTGGTTGGGCGCGGCGCAGAGCATGCACGGACACTGGCGGCGCCCTGCGTGTCGGCGCGAGCCTTGCTTGTCAAGCAGAGCGTCGGCGCGCTGCGTCGCACCGAGCTGGGCCTGTCACTGTGATGCGCCCTGCTGCGAGCATGTTGCAGGCGCACGCGCGCCTGCGGGGCTGCCCTGTTTGACGTGCCTCCGGTGCCGAAAGCTTGCATATAGAGGCAGATGTCGGCGGCAGTGCCAGAGCGAGCGGGAAAGCAGTGTGGCAGAGTCTCAGGGCGAGCTGATGACATGCGCGCAGGCCAGCCCGTCGAGGCGGCGCTGACGGCGGAGCTCGCGCACCCGAACATTGTGCGCCTGCTCGCGCACGCGACCACGCCGGCGAGCGCGGGCGACCTGGCTGTGCTGGGGGACGGGCCTTCCTGCTGCCGCGGGGGGCCCGCGGGTCCGATCAAGGCGGTGTCGCGCGACGAGCTGTGGCTGCTGCTCGAGTTCTGCAACCGGGGCACGCTGGGGGTGCGTGACCCGCCGCCCTGTTTTGAACCCTTGGGGTCTGCCTCGCCAGGGCCTGGCAGGCGATGTGCTGCGCAGGCTGTGCGGCGGGCATGCGCCTGGTGGCGCGCTTGCAGCTTTTGTGAGCCCAGTGCGTGGTGTGTCCCTGACGCATGTTCCTCGCGCATACGCTTGGACGCACACAGGCGCACTGCTGCTGCGAGGCAGCGTTCTGTAAAAGAGCAGAGCGCACGCCAAGGCAGAAGGTGCAAACCCTGAGTGCAGCCCTCAGTAGGGCTTCACCGTGCGCAGGACGCGGTGGACAGAGGCCTGTTCCGCACCGTGCCGAGCGCGGTGGCGGGCGCGCCGGACATGCGCCGCATCATGGCCACCGCGGCCGACGTGGCCGGCGCCATGGCCTACCTGCACTCCAAGAGCATCATGCACGGCGACCTCACGGGCGGTGCGTGCAAGCAGCGCTTTGGGGCCGTTATATGTACTTGCAGGGAACAGCGTATTGCTGATCGGCGGGGCGCCGGGCGCGGCGCGGCAAACGGCGCTGCGCGGGCGAGTGGCAGGCGTTGCCAGATTGATGCTAGGGTTGTTCAGAGACCTGTGCAGTATGTAGTTCGTGCGTGGTGTGTGCTGCGCGTCTGCGCGCGGAGCGGAACGCCCCTGCATTGCTGCGTGATGCGACCGACTTTCGGCACAGGGGGTGGCCTGTGGCACCGCTGCATCGGAGTACACACGCAAGATTGTTTTATTGGTGGAACAGAAACTGAAACAGCAATACATACCAACACGTGTGCTGCAAGTGCGTGGCACATGTTAAGTGCGTGGCAAGTAACTCTGGTTTCCTGCGGCGCAGGCAACGTTCTGCTCAAGACGGCGAGCGATCGCCGGGACGGCTTCAAGGCGCTGGTGTCCGGTGAGTGCGCGTGCGCCTTGGGTGTCCCCATTTTGCCCTGCGGCAGCTACGTCCTCGTTCACATATGCAGCAAGCCCGGCCGCACAGCCTGCAAGCCTAGGCCGCACCTGCGCCGCCCCGTGCACGCCTTCGCTGGTGCTCCAAGGTGACCGACGCTGGCGGCGTGCCGCGCAGATTTTGGCCTCGCGCGCGACCTGAATGTGCGCACGCGCTTCACCACGCACACGTACGGCACCATCACGCACATGCCGCCGGAGCTGCTCGCCGCCGACCTGCTCGTCCCGGTGCCGCCTGCCGCCCCAGACGCTGTGGATTACAGTCTGCAGGGCTCCCGCCCAGCATCGGGCAAGTGCAGCATATGCGAGCTGCACTCTATAAATGTACCTGCATCGTGTGCTGTCAGCATCGCTCACAGCCAGCGAGCTCAAGAGTGTTATACATGCCCTGCCTCAATGGTCGCCGCCACCACGAGTTTACAGGCAGTGCTGACGGCCGCGGCGCGCGCGGCCGTAGGCCGGGGACGTGTACTCGTGGGCGGTGCTGGTGTGGGAGATGCTGGCCGGCTGCCGCGCATGGGCCGCGCTCAATTACGGCCAGGTCATCAACGCCGTGGCCATCGAGGGCCGCTCGCTGCAGGTCGCCCCCGCGCCGCCTGCCCTGCCTTCCCGCCGCGCCGCGGCGTGGCATGCTCGTCCGCGGCTAGGCCGTCAGTGCAGCGGCCATTGAGAGCACTAAGATTGCCGTGCGCTGCAAGTGGCCCGCCGCGCTCATGAAGTGCCCTTCTTCCAGTGACTCGCCCTGGCGTCGCTGGCTGTGCCGCGCACAGGCCAGCAGGATCTGTGCGTGCGCCTTGCACGCCGGGCCCAGGGCCCACCAATGCTGCTGAGCGCGCGAGGGGGCGGAGCCCCGCATGAAGTTCACCGTCGGAAAGCCGCCAACGGAACAGAGGACGCAGATGGGCGCCGCCGGCCGCGTGCTAGGTGCCAGAGGGCGGTGCCTGCATGGACCAGCGCACCAGCAGAACAGGAGCCGCACATGTTCGCCGTCGGCCGCGCAGGTGCCGCCGACGGAGCCGCCGGAGTTTGGCGAGCTGGTTGCGCGCTGCCTGCACCGCGAGCACGCGTGCCGGCCGCCGTTTGCGGAGATTGAGGCCGCCCTGCGCGGCATGCGCGCCGCGCCTGCGGCCAAGGACTGCCCGGCCTGAGGGCCGCCGCGGCAGGTTGCGCCGCGAGCGCTCGGCGGGCTGCGGCGCGCAGGCCGAGGCATCCCGGGCTGTGCCCGGCCTGCCTTGACCCGTCGGCGCAGGGCGCGCGCGACAGCTTTCGTTTGGGAGCAAAGGGGCTTCGCGGCGTAGCGCTCACCTGGGCACGGGCGCATGACCAGACCCCAGGAACGTATCGCACTGCTCACCAGGCGTGGACGGCGCGTTTGATGCCGTCAGCGCCAGGGTGGGTGCTGCTGGAAAATTTACAGCACTGCGTGGGCGCACATGCCAGCCGCACCGCCATAGAAAGCTGTGGCGTGCCAGGACAGGGGCAAACCGGGTGCCTTAGCTGCGCCATGCGGTGGCAAATCAAGCCGGCGTCTGATCAGAAGGGTGTCGCGGGGTTTCTGAGAGGCTGGTCGCATGCGCGGCCGCAAAGCGCGCTAAGCATACCCGCTAATCAGCATGGGGTTGGTCATTGGGCCCGAGTTAGTAAGCACACGGCAGCAGGTGCGCGCTGCACATGCCACAGGATAGCTGCTGAGCAGCGCACTTCCGGATTGGTGGACTGCTGCCTTGGGCGCTCTGCTGCGCTGCGCGCCCGAGACCGTTGCGTCGTGCTCTGTCCTGGGCAATGTGGAGTGCAGAGTCCCGGCAGCACAAGCGGCCGCTGCTTCCGTCTTGTGGGTACCCTTCGGTCAGTCTTGTGCCAGTGGAGACTATGAACCTGTAGTAGAGGGCAGCGTGCAAAGTAGGCCCTCATCAGGCTGTTGGCGGGTGGGTTTTACATCCTCCCAACATGTTGTGCTTCATGGGCACTGTGCCAGCCAAGGGGCCCCGCCCACAGCGCCCGACCCAGCGGGCAGTAGCCAGGCTCTGATCGGCAGCAGCGCGGCGGCGCGCTGCTGCCGAGCGCATGCAGGGTTCCGCGAGGTTGCTTCCCACCCTGGGTCCTAGCTCGCAAGATCCTGTAGTAGACTCATAAGCGACGTTGCTTAGCATAATGATTTGACCTGTGTGCAGTACCCGCAAATTGCGCTAACCTGGCCTAAGTGCCGGGGCTTGGGGGCTCGCGCTGATTGCTGGTGCCGGCTCTTGACTGGGGCGCTGCTCCTCTATGAGCCCGCGCTCGTTGCAAGACCCCGGTCAGCTTGCGGCCGCTGGCTCTTGAGAGCGGGCTCGCCCGCGCTGGAGTCATGATGTGGAGCAATTATGCACGCTGCACTTGAAGAGCCCTGGGGCGCAGGCTAGAACCTCAGTATGACATGCTGTTCTCAGCGGTGCTGGCGCATGCATGGTGCATATGCCCAACCGGCTTGACTGCTATCCTTGCAAGACTTCTGTGTGGCGTGCAAATACGGGGAGCATGAGCGGGCGCACTGATGCCCCGATGCTGGTGCATGCTGGGGCACTGGTTCTCTTGCCTGCGTTTGTAGTGCGGTCCGTGCTTCCTGCGGCCACAGGAAGCCCTGCGACCAGGGCTTCCGTCGGAGCCTCGTGTCGTGCCGGCCGCTTCGCGCGCGTCCCTTGTTGCAGCGTGAGCGCACTGTCTCACTGCCTGGCGCCTTTGTGGGGCCTGTCAGGCTATCATTTAGCTTGGGGCAGTGGGTGACTCCTTTTTCCCCCGATCTGTGCTTTTTTCTGTGGACTGCAGGAATGCATGCTTCAAGTTCTGTGATATGCTCCTCTACATTATTTTGATGCCACAACAAGACTGTGTAGTGACCTGGTCTAATCCTGGATGTAACAATACACATGGCTGCAGATCAATTGGGGTCATCAGACACCCGTGCAAGCGCGCACAATGTTGCAGTTGCCCTGACAGGCAGTGCGCAATGGGCTGCATGCACAGGTTTATATGGCGCCACTACGTTTGAGACTACATAAGCCAGGTGGCTGTCGTGACAGCTCGGTCCTGACAGCTCCATCTTCACGTTGCTGTCAGATGTGTCTCAAGTAAGCAGGGGCTGCTGTTTAGTGGCGCTCTGCACATGCATGCAAAAGCAAGTAGACTCGACTACCCGAGCTCGCAAGCCAAGGCTCACCAGCAGGAGGCACCCATAGCTGGTGCGGACCGGCTTGTTCGATGGGGTAGGAAGAGTGGTGAACAGCGCGGCCATTGCTGCCCAGCAAGGCAGCCTGGCTTGCTGCCTTTCTCTCAAAGTGCTTGACTGCCCAACCGGCTGGGTCTCTGTGCCCACACCAACCCCTGGCTGCCTGATACAAGGAAGTGCCCTGAGAACAGGTGGGACCCATGGCCCATGATGGGGGGACCTTCCGTTGTGATCTGACGTGTCAGCTTAACCCCTAGGGCCATGTGCACACTGGCCAGTACGTGAAGGGTAGGTAGGTACCTCGCAGTGGCAGTACCTTGCATATCACCGCGGCGCTTTGATGAAGGGGCCTTGGCATCCGAAGGTCAGCAGTCTGCTTGCCTTTGCTCTTGCTGCACGCTGCCCAGCCCATAGAGCAATGGAAGGCATGCTGTGACAAGTGTTTGAACGAAAATACGGCTCAATGTGCACGATTCAGTAGTGCTAATATGCCTGCGTCCGTGTGCAGGAGGACCAGCGCCTGTGTGAGATCTTGCACGAGCTTGGAGGCTGCAAGAGTCCGGGGTTTTCGTGGTCTGATGTGGCGAAGACACTGGGCGGCGGGCGCGTGGGGAAGAACTGCAGGCTGCGCTGGTGCGGAGTAGTATGCCGTAGCATAGCACAGCCCTCGCTGAGCCAAATCTGAGTATACGCATGAAGGCGCATTGTCGAGTTTACTTAGCCGGGGCTGTGCCGGCCCCAGGTACAACCAGCTCTCCCCGGACGTGAAGAAGGTTGCCTTCAGCGTGGAGGAGGACGCGATGCTCATCAAGGTGGGTGATAACCCAAGCGGCCGTTGGTCTGCATTCGTCTTGAAGGAAAGAAAGGGGGCCTGTGTGCCCTGATGCACGCACCCAGAGGCACACCAGAGGCATGCCCGCGCCGCAGGGCCACCAGGCATATGGCAACCGCTGGGCCGACATTGCCAAGCTCCTGCCTGGCAGGTGCGTCGCCGAGCACCGCAGCTGGACCCGCGCGCCCTCTGCGTGCGCGCTCGGGCGCAACCTGAGCCTGTACGTGCTTGCAGGACGGACAATGCGGTGAAGAACCGCTGGCACAGCTCGCTCAAGCGAGAGGCGCAGGCTCTGAGCGACGGCGACTGTGCCTGCCCGGTCACCAAGCGCTCCTGGCACCCGGCGTGCCAGCAGCTGCAGCTGCCGCGTCTGGCGCGCTCGCAGTCCGACCTTAGCGCACTGCTCCCAGCCGGCCGGGTGCGCGATGACCCGGTGACCCGCCTCACCTTCAGGCGCCAGAGGGAGAACTGATTGTGGTCAGGGACCTGGAGCCTGTCTGCAGGAGCAGACGGGGCAGGGCAGCGGTGCTGAGGCCGGGCGCGCGGCGCCGTGCGCGTGCCCGCCGCTCGCCGCAAAGGGCCTGCAGCAGAGCATGGGCAGTGCTGGCAGCTGCGCGGCCATTTTGGCGCCCAAGAGCTGCCCAGGCGCGCTGACTGGCGGCCTGGGCGCGGGCCCGCAGGGCGCCTGGGGCGTGCCGCCCTGGGCGGGCAGCTCCTCGGGCCCCTTCAGCCTGGCCCCGGACGCCAGCAGCGGCGCTGCCGCGTCCAGCGCGGCGCCGACACTGCTGGCGCCGCTGCGGGACCGGTCTGCGCCGGGCAGCCTGGTCGCATCGGGCCTGCACAGCAGCGACTCTGCGCTGTCCCCGAGCGTCGGCCGCAGCTCCGCCCCGTCCTGCCTGGCGTCGCTGGAGCTGCCGCCGCTGCAGGACTGGTCCAAGCTGGGCAGCTTGCACAGGCCTGGCCCACGGCCGGCGCTGCCGTGTGAGCAAGCCGCTGCTGCGCACAACTGGGCAGCTGTGGCCGCTGCACGCGGCAGGCCCGGCCCCGGCCTGGCCGGCTCTGGCCCGCCCTGCCTGTCCACCCGCGGCAGCGCCCCCGGCGCCCTCGGCGGGCGCCAGGCGCCTCTGTTGCGCGGTCCCGCGACCCCGCCCGTCCAGGCCTACCCGCGACCGGAGCGCGCGCAGGCGCCCACCCACACCTACAGCAGCGCACCCGCCGGCTCCTGCGGCGTCGCCCTCGCCGGCCACGAGCTGGCCTGGGCGGGCGGCGGGGCCACCGGCTCCCCGTACGGCATGTATGGCGAGTCCGCGTTCGCGGCGCCGATGGCGCCCAGCCTGACACCGGCCGCGGCGCTGCCCGGCTCGATCGTGAGCCCCTTCAGTGCGGCGGCGGCGTTCGAGATGCAGGGCGCATTTCTGGGCGCGGCGCGGCCGCGCTGTGACACGGCTGGCTGGGGCGCGTCCGGGGCCGACGGAGGCGCGGGCAGCGGCGGCGGGTGGCCGATGCCGCGGCCGACAGCAGGAGTGGGGCCGGGCGCCGTGGCTGCCACCGTTGGCAGCAACGCGTCAGAGAATACCGCGGCGCCGCTCGGGCCCGACCTCCGCAACGCGCTGGCCATGCTGCAGGCGCGCGCCCGCCACACCTGCAAGCGCCTGTTGTTCCGGGGGAGAGCGCTGCGCCAATCCGTGCGCAGCTGGCGTGCACCCCCACCGCGTGGCCTGCTCGGGCGAGCGCCCAGCTCAAGCTGGCTAGCGGCCACACTGCGCTGGGCCCGCTGCTGCACAGTGCGGCGCGGCATGCGCAGCTGCCTGCGCCTGTGTGCGCGCAAGCCCTGCCTGTGGCCGCACCTGCAAGGCCAGTCTGACGCTCGTCATCGCGCGCAGGCGCCGCCAGACTCGTCCTGCGACCTCTTTGATATGCATTTCTTCCCCGACTTCGACGCCATGGACGCTGCCGCGGCCGACCAGCGCACGTAGGCACCGCCCGCCGGGTCGCGCTCTGCCACGGCGACGTCTGCGCCTGTCGCAACCAGTGCCGCAACTCATGCCCCGTGCTCCGCGGGCGACATGAGGGCAAGCTCTCCTTCGCGCGAGCGCTCGTAATGTTCACACTCTGCACGTCCTGCACTGGCCCCCTGCGCTGCGCAGCACGCTGCTGCAGCACTAGGGAGAGCCAGCGGTGGGGCAAGGGTGGACGCACCGCACGGCAGTGCGGCTCTGTTGAGCTTTGACGAAGGGGGTTCCGCTGAAATGGGTGAGAGATAGCAGGCATTGTTGGGGCCCTCCAGCTTTGTGGGAGCATCACATCTTGGGCGTCATTGTGGGTGGTTAGCCTAGTTCAGGGCACCGTGGTCAGTATGCTGCTCTGTGTCTCAGAACACTTTGTTCACTGGCCAGTCAGTTTGACCATGTGCAGCCACTGCGGGCATGCGTGCTGCGTGAGAGCACGCATGCCGGCAACGGCAGCGCTGGGGGCCAGGAACAAAATTCAAATGCTGCTGTGCACGTCCTGCTGTGCACTTATGTCTGCCTGCGGCTTGGTGGCTTGTACGCAGCTGCGGGCAGGAACTCCCCCCTCCCCCCCACCACTCTGTCGGGGATTGGTTCCTAGTTCAAACGACTCTCTATCTTGCCCTTTCCTTCTTTCAGATTCCAGTGTCCTAAATGTATGGGCTGTTGATCATGGCCAAGTAGAAATTTGCTTATTTTGACTCTGTCCAAGCATTCACAGGCCTGCGCGCCTGGCAGGCACATGACCTGTCGGGCAGCCTGTGGCCCCCTGTCAGCGCATGGGCTCTGCCTGGCAGTCCACAGTGGGGCTCTTGTGTGTGTGAATTGTTTAACTGGGCCACTTCTGGGAATTTTATTTCAAACCCAGATGGTGATCCTATTTTTCCCATGCTGGGTCTGCCGTCAATGTGGGTAGAGATGGTGCAGTTATCAAACTGTGTACAGCGTGGTGTTGCTGTCGTCATGTGACCGTGTGCAATGCCCGCGGTGTAACCTGTCCGGCCCTACGTGCTTGTTGATTCAAACCGCGCTGAGGCTTGGGGCTGATGCTGATTTTTTTGGGGCTGTCTGTTGGCTGGGCTGCTGCTTTCCTATGCGCCCGCTCGATGCAGAATTCGGGCAGACCCGGACGCAGATCCCCTGCGGCCGCACTAAGAGTGGGGTGGCCCGCTGATACCGACAGGGAACTTGCCTGTGCTGGATGCTTGTTGTGGACAGCTCTCGCATGCTGCATTTCAGCCTGTTCCTGTTGCACAGGCTACTAGCTCGGTATTATCAAGCATGCTGCATACTTTCATGCTTTTCACGACGGTGCTGGCACATGCAGCTTGGGTATACCCGATCGAGTTAGCTGATGTCTTTGCATGATTTGTTTGTGCCATGCAATTTGAGGAGCAGAGAGCGGGCACATGGGCGCTTTGACGCAGTGCGTCCTGGGGCACTGGGTCTTTTGCCAGTGCCTCAGCACGCACTGCAGTAGAGCGTCCATGTGCCCTCCGTGGCTCTTTTGCCTGCGTTCCGGGCATGCCATGCGTGCCGGGTGTTTCGTGCTTTACCGGCAAAGTATGCGTGGGCATCTCTGGCTGCAGGCGTAAGCGCACAATTTTACAACGAGACTCTCATTGCACTGGCGCTGTTGGGGGTCTGACAGGCTATCATTGAGTTTGGGTAGTTAAGCCAACATCCCTGATGGTTACCTGTAAGCCATGGCTTGCCCTTGCAACATCTGTGTGCCATCACCCTATACTCTGTAGAGGCCCAGTGCACTGGCCTAGAATTGCATACATGATGCACACGTTGTGTATTGCCCAAAGCACTTCACCGTCGTTCTCATGGCCTTGTTGACATACTGTCGCTGCGCTGATTTTTTACTAACACCGTGCCTTCTAACATGTTACACAGAAAACGTGCTATTGTGAGCATCAGAGCTTACATCTGGCATGGGCTCCTCTGCTCAAACAAGTGGGATGCACACAGTGAAAGATTAAAACAAGTTCGCCGCCGATGACAAAAAGTGGAGCGCGGCATGAGCCCGCCAATCACACAGCCACTGCAGGCACAAGCACGTATGCTGGTGCACGCCCGTGCCTGCACGGGATCGCTGACGCAGCCACGCCACTCCATGACGAGTCTTGTGCTGGCCCTCGCAAACACAGCAGGCTGCCCAATGCATGTTCGGCAGGTAAGCTGTGCCAGCCGCAGGTACAGGGCGCTGGGCAGAGAGGTGGGGTGCACAGCGAGCTGCGTTCCCACACAGGTCGTGCGGGGCCCAGGGGCTGACCGTGCACGGCTCACAAAGCGCGCCCTTCCACATCCAGAGACGGTGAACCTGCCGGTTGAGAATGGCCAGCAGCGAACCGGCGCCCCTGCCGCTGCTGCTGCCCTGCTCCCCCACCAGCGCGGCCTCACCTGAGTACGCACAGCGTAATCGTCAAGCGGCCGCTCTGCTGCGCGCGGGTGGGCGCGCTGCTTGTGCTGCAACCGCGCCTCTTTCTCCCAAGTGCCATTGCGGCAGGCCATGCGCATGGTGCTCAGCGCATACGGTTGGGAGCGGCTCTCCTGCCCTGCCCAAGGCATCAATGCTGGCGCACGCATGAGTGCGCTGCGTCAGTGGTGTGTCTACCGCCTGCTGCATGTCCATGCGCCTGCCTTGTGACAACCATCACCAAAAGCAAAATCTCACAGAAGCGTCACCTCACAGAAGCGACACCTCACGGAAAGAGATGCGCACAGGTCCAAGCGCTGGCTACACAGGCAACGCTTATGGAGCGCAATGGACATGCGTTGGACATGCGTGCGCAGATGTTTTGGGCCAGAGGGCCGCCTGCGCACCTGCGTGTCCTACCTCGGCGCCTCCTCGAGGCCCTGTGTCCTCATGCGCAGGCCCTCTGGCTGCGGGCCCCGCGCCGCCGGCGCTGGCGGACTCCCGGACCTCCACGCTGGAGACGACGGTGCGGCGGCGTGTGAGCAGCCTGCTGCGCAATGCATGGCCGCAGCAGGGCACTGGACCTGTTCCAACATGTGGCAGCAGACTCATACTTCATCCTCCATGCTACCAAGCCTGATCCTAGCTCCGACGAGTTAGGCCGCATGACCTCCACTGCAGGCGCCCCCCGCCGCTGCTGTCTGCCCTCGCATGTCTTGCACTGCAAGCCCGCTCGGCGCAGGGAACTCCACTTTGTCAGCACGTCTGGGAGCAGCTGCGTCCCAAAGTTGGCTGATACGTGGCAGTTACTAGGTGCTTTCTCACTGCCTGAGTTCCAGTGCGCCGCGCACTGCAGATGGGGTCGCCCTGGGCCGAGTGGCCGGCTGAAAGTACACGGTCAGCCTGGACGCGGCCACGCTGTTCGCGACCCACTTTGCGCAGCAGGCGCAGCTGGCGGCGCACCACCCCCCACCCTCCGCCCCTGGCACCTGAAAGGCGGCCGCGTCGGGCGGCGCCACCCGCACGCGCCTGACCATCACCCACCCACCGCCTGCTGCTGCGCGGACGGACTGCTGCAGCATCGCACGATCTCGCGTTTATCTTGTCCGTGCCCAGCCAGGTCGTGACCGAGGCTCGTCGCATCTCCGCCGCCATAGATGCCGCCGCGCGGCAGCGCGTGCTGCGGTGGCAACGCGCGTGCAGGCGGCGAAGCTGGCAGAAGCGAGGTCGTGGGGACGAGCACGGGGGCGCGGCGGCGCACGCCGCGTGCCACATCAAGCTGGGCCAGCGCAGGGCGGTGCGGTGCCGGGCGGGTGCAAGACGCGCCGGGCAGACTACTTGCTTGCGCACCGCATGGAGTGCGTGGCGCGTGCGTAGGCAGACAGCCTGGCCAGCGTGGACCTGGCAGCGCAGCTGACGCCGCTGCAGACCGCAGAAGGTCCCAGCAGCCGGCGAGCGTGCAGGTGGCAGCAGCAGTGGCAGCGAAGGCGTGTGAAGTGCACCTGACGCTGCCACCCCACACATGCCGATGCAGAGCAGCGCAAGCACGATGCACTCGCGCCGCTCTGTGCTGCCATGCGGCCCTTGCTGTTTGGGCTGACGGCTGCTTGGGGCCAGCAGAAACCTGTGCGAGCGCACGTCGCGTAGCCGTGCCCTGCGGCAGCGGCGCTGCCGCAGCGTAGGATGCGCATACAGATGTTATGGCTAGAGAGCAGGAGCGCCTATGTATGTAAATTTGTAACTATGTGGACCAGGTGGCTGTTGTGATAGCTCGGTCCTGTACTCCTTGCAGATTCCCTCGAGCAACCAGGCACTGCTCAGTGGCACCATCCAGAAGCTGGCAACCGTGCAGCACAACCTGATTAGAAGCTCACCAGCTATGGCCTACCTAGCTGTTCCTTCCTGTGGCTGGTGCAGGCCGGCTTGCGGCGTGGCCGACTGAGTAGTGTGTGCGGTATATAGCGCAGCCGTTGCTGCGCAGCTATGCAGCTTGGCAAAATGCTGCCTTTTAACAACAGCGCTCAGGTGCAACAGCTCGTCCGGCTGGTCATGTGCGTCTTCAACCAGCGCCAGGCTCTTGCACACCCAGGGAGTGCTCCGAGAGCGCATCATGACCTGGCTGGTACATGAACCCGGGGTCTGGAACAAGAACTCGGGTGAACTTGGGGCAAGGGTTAGCACGGGACAGCATGCATGGGGCAAGGGTTAGCACGGGACAGCATGCATGGGCCACCGTGGCCTGCTAAGGCAATGGTAGCATGCAACTTCAGTTGCGAAGCTACAGCTGTAGTACATGCGATGATATCAAACATACGAAGCAGGCGACACTTTCAACGCCCGCGGCGACGCGATGAGAGGGGCTTGGGACCCAAAGGTAAGCAGTCTGCTTCCCTTATGCTTTTGCTGCGTTGTCATGCTGCCCAGCTTATGCAGACGTTTGAAGCGCTCGCTGTGTGAAAAAGCATTGTCGAGCAATGCTCACGCGTCCTCCGTGGGCAGGAGGACCAGCGCCTGTGTGCGATCTTGCACGAGCTTGGAGGCTGCAACAGTCCGGGGTTTTCGTGGTCTCTTGTCGCAAAGACACTGGGCGGCGGGCGGTTGGGGAAGAGCTGCAGGTCGCGCTGGTGCGGGATCGCCTCCAGGTCAGGGTGCTATACTGTAAGTTACCGACGCATCGCTTTGACTGAGTCGGGCTGTGCCGGGCCCAGGTGCAACCAGCTCTCCCCGGACGTCAAGAAGATTGCCTTCAGCGAGGAGGAGGACGCGATCCTTGTCAAGGTGACCACCCGAGGGGCCGTTAACCTGCAGTCTTGTTGAGGGATCCCCAGCGCCCCTGATGCATGCACCTAGAGGCACGCCAGAGGCTCGCCCGCGCGCCGCAGGCCCACCAGGCATATGGCAACCGCTGGGCCGACATTGCCAAGCTCCTGCCTGGCAGGTGCGTCTCCGAGCACCGCCGCTGGACCCGCGCGCCCTCTGCGCGCTCGCTCGGGCGCAGCCTGAGCCTGGGCACGCTTGCAGGACGGACAACGCGGTGAAGAACCGCTGGCACAGCTCGCTCAAGCGAGAGGCGCAGGCTGAGAGCGACGGTAACTGCGCCTGCCCGGCCACCAAGCGCTCCTGGCACCCAGTGTACAAGCGGCAGCAGCAGCTGCGTCTGGCGTGCACGCAGTTGGAGCTTGGCGCGCAGCTCCTGGCCGGCAAGGTGCGCGGTTGATTGGCCTCACCTTTAGGTGCTGGAGGGAGCACTGATTGTGGTCAGGCTGGAGCCTGTCTGCATGAGCAGACGGGGCAGCGGCGGCGGTGCTGAGGCCGGGCGCGCGGCGCTGTGCGCGTGCCCGCCGCCCATGAATTGCCTGCGCCAGAGCCTGGTTACCTGCGCGGCCACTCTGGCGCTCATAAGCTGCATGGGCGCGCTGACTGGCGGGCTGGACGCGGGCGCGCAGGGCGCCTGCGGCGCGCCGCCCTGTGCGGGCGAGTCCTTGAGCCTCTTCAGCGGCACCCCCAGCCCAGCCCGGGGCGCCTGCAGCGGCGCTGCCACGTCGAGTGCGGCGCCGGCACTGCTCGCGCCGCTGCGGGACCCTTCCGCGCCGGGCAGCCTGGTCGCGCCGGGCCTGCTCAGCAGCGACTCAGCGCTGTCCCGGGGCATCGGCCGCAGCTCCGCCCCGTCCTGCCTGGTGCCGCTGGAGCTGCGACCGCTGCAGGACTGGGCTATGCCGGGCAGCCTGCACAGGCCTGGCCTGCGGGCGTCGCTGCAGTGTGAGCCGGCCGCTGCTGCGCACAAATGGGCACCTGTGGCCGCTGCACGCGGCAGGCTCGGCCCCGGCTCGGCTGGCTCTCGCCTGCCCTGCCTGTCCTCCCGCGGCAGCGCCCCCGGCGCCCTTGGCGGGCGCCAGGCGCCTCTGCCGCACGTCCAGGCCTACCCGTGGCCGGAGCTCGCGCAGTCGCCTACCCACACGTGCAGCAGCGCACCCGCCGGCTCCTCCGGCGTCGTGCTCGCCGGCCGTGAGCTGGCCTGGGCGGGCGGCGGGGGCTCCGGCTACCCATACGGCATGGACCAGGAGGCCGCATTCGCGGCGCCGATGGCGCCCAGCCTGACACCGGCCGCGACGCTGCCCAGCTCGCTTGCGAGTCTCTTCAGTGTGGCAGCGGCGTTCGAGATGCAGGGCGCGGTTGTGGGCGCGGCCGCGTGGCGCTGTGACACGCCTGGCTTGGGCGCGTCCGTGGCCGGCGGAGGCGCGGGCAGCGGCGGCTTGTGGCCGACGCCGCGGCTGATGCCAGGAGCGGGGCCGGGCGCCAGGGCTGCCACCTTTGGCAGCAACGCATCAGAGGACACAACAATGCTGCTCGGGCCTGACCTGCACACCGCGCTGGTCACGTTGCAGGCGTGCGCCCGCCATATCTGAAAAGCATGTGTTGTTCTGGTGGAAGCGCCATGCCTTCATGTGCAGCTGGCGCGCACCACCATCGCGCGGCCTGCTCGGCGAGCGCCCAGCTCAAGCTGGCTAGCGGCCACACCGCGCTAGGCCAGCTGCAGTGCAGTGCCGCGCGGCATGCGCAGCTGCCTGCGCCTGTGCACGGGCAAGCCCTGCCTGTGGTCGCACCTGCAAAAGCTGGTCTGACGCTCGTCATCACGTGCAGGCGCCGCCGGATGTGCCCTGCGACCTCTTCAACATGAATTTCTTCCTCGACTTTGGCGCCATGGATGCCGCCGAGGCCGCCCAGGGCACACAGGCACCGCCCGCCGGGCCGCGCTCTGCCTCAGCAACGTCCGCGACGTACCAGGACCAGCCCATGAACGACTTCACCGCCCGCAGGCGCTGACCGCCGCGCGAGCTTTGGCGCACCCTGCCAGGGGCGCTGCCGCGCCTTTCGGCGCCGCGCCTTTCGGCACCGCGCCTTCTGGCGGGGCGCCGCGCCAGGTCCGCTACAGTCTGGCGTCGTAGGCTATTTCGTCTGCCCCGCGCGCTGTTCTTTTCCGCAGGCAGGCCTGCCTTGAGCCTACCTGCGCGAGGTGGCTGCGTGCAAGAGCCTGTCCCGGCTTGCCGCGCGACGTCCGTGGGGCCCTGCCCCGACACACGGCGGGTGGTGGCAACTCCCTGGCAGCTGGTTGCCTGTCGAGAGCGTTGCCCTGGTATGCAAGTAGGACAGACCTATAGCAACCTGGGCTGCCCCAACGCAACCAGTGCCGCACTCCATGCCCCATGCTGTGCGGGCGACATGAGCGCAAGTTCCCCTTCGCGTGAGCGAAAGCGCTGTGTGCACACTCTCCATGCCCTGCACTGTGGCCCCCTGCCCTGCGCAGCACGCTGCTGCAGCACTGGGGAGAGCTAGCGGTTGGGCAAGGGTGGGTGCACTGCACGGCAGTGCGGCTCTGTTGAGCTTTGGCGAAGGGGTTCAGCTGTGAAATGGGTGAAACATAGCAGGCATTGTGGGAGCATCACATTTTGGGCATCACAGTCCGTGGGTAGTCTGTTGGAGGGCACAGCCTCCAGTCTGCTGCTGCATGTCTCAGAATGCCTTCATCACTGGCGCGTCAGCTTGACGACGTGCGGCCAGTGCGGGCATGCGTGCCGCGTCAGAGCGCGCATGCCGCAACGGCAGCGCGGGGGGCTAGGAACCAAGGGCAGTTGCTGCTGTGCAAATCCCGTTGTGCGATCATGTCTGCCTCCTGTCACTCATCTGGCTGGTATGCAGTCCGCAGGCAGAAAGTCTTTCCCCCCCCAACCCTCCCCCTCTTCCCCACTCTGCAAGGTTGTCATCCAGTCTGGACGACTTTCGTAGGTTGGAGGAGTTTGTCTCTTGCCCTGGGCAGCCTGCGCCCCTATGCCAGGCAGAGCAGTCCATACTGGCATTCTTGCGCATGTTATCTGTTTGTTATGATGCTGTTTGATATGTTGGTGCAATCTTTCTTTCGGGAGTCAGACTTGACCGCTGATATCTAGGTCTTTAACCATGCTGTCTTCAACGTCACTGTGGGTGGATGGTGCTGGTGAACAAAAGTGTATACAGCGTGGTGTTGCTGCTGTCATGTGACTGTGTGCAATATGCCCGCAATGTATCCTACCCGGGCCTCAAGCGCCCGTTGACACTCTTGTGCTGAGGCTTGGGGCTGATGCTGCTTTGGTGTATTGTCTGCTGGCTGGGCTGCTGCATTCCTATAATTCTGCTCGTTGCAGGACCCGGGTCACCCTGCGGCCGCTGGCACTGAGAGTGAGGTTTCCCGCTGGCACCAACTAGGAATTGTCTGCGCTGGATGCACGGTGTGAACCACTGCGCATGCTGCACTTGAACATGTCTGTTGCACAGGCTACTAGCTCGGTATTTGGCATGCAACGTGTTTTCATGCTTTTTGCGGCGGAGCTGGCACATGCAGGGTGCATGCACCCGATCGAGTCAGGAGATGTCTTTGCATGATTTGCTTGTGGCATGCGAATATGAGGAGCATAGAGCGGGCACATGGATGCTTCAATGCAGTGCGTGCTGGGGCACTGGGTCTCCTGCCTTGTTTTTTTTTGGATGTATGAATATGCGCGCCGGGGCTTCCTGATGTTTTACCGGCAGGTATGCGGGCATTTTTTTGGCAGGCACTGTCTCATTGTACTGGCGCTTCTGTGGGATCTAGAAGGCTATCACTCAGCTTGCGCAGTTCAGTGTTCCTTTCTACCTAAAGATCTCTGTAAAATACATTTTTAAGGTTATGCCGGACTTGCCTTTGCAACATCTGTGTGCCATCACACTCTATAGTGACCCGTGCACTGGTCTAACACTGGATCTCACAATTGCACGCGTTGTGTTACCCACGTTGCTGTTATTCACAGCCTTGTTCTGTCGCTACAGCTGTTACTAATACCGTGCCTTCTAACAGGTCACAGGCCAAAATTGCCACGTGAATACAGAGCGTACAGAGCATAGGCCCCTTTGCTCTGGAACAAATGAGACCCACACCCTGAAAGGATAAAAACATCCACTGGCAACAACCAAAACTGGTAGCAGCATCCTGACTATGTTCCGGAGTCATGTGTCTGTCCGCTTTTGCTACCCCCGCAAAACTTGCTGCCCCTGAAGTAATGATGACCCAGCACGGCCATCACATTGCTGCCGCAAGGTACTCACGCACGTGTCGGCGGACAACGCCAGCCAACACAGCGCACAGCGCTCGGTACACCCGCACCGTGTGAGCGCCAAAGCGCCAAAGCGCCATCACCCTCCCGGTCACACGCAGCCCACTGCCTGCACAAGCATGTGTGCTGGTTCACGCGCAAGCTTCCGTCCGGCAGGTGACCGGTGATACAGCACGCGGTGGTGCACTGTCAGCAGCCTAAACATAGACGCCCCTCAAAAGTCCCTCAGCCTGGTAGTGGTGCACGGGCGCGCAGGTCCTCCGTCCCACAGGAGAGCGCTCTGTTTGCCACATGTCCTAAGCTATTGGCACCCTGCCCTAACACAGGGTACCCTTCACATAGCTAAGACAAAACGTATCACTGGCTTTTGGCACAGCGCCGTTGAAAGCTGCCCCGCTTTTAAGCAGCAAAACCTCTGCTGCTGGGCGAGGCGCTGCACAGCACGCAGTCAACAGCCCAGCGCATCTGCATGAGCAGCCACTCCAGGCCGCAGCACTGCGGGAGCGAGCCTGCACTGCATGGTTTTTTTACGCGCGCGCGTATTGCCGCCTGAGGCAGCCGCATCTGAGCAGCATGCGACAGCAGCACGCGTGCGGCCCCAACGCAGCGCAGAGAGCGCGCTTTCATCGGATCATGACGAGCGCAGCACAGCTTCAGCTGCTCCAGAGCGCGCTGGGAGCGCGCGAGGCAGCCAGCAGCGCGCGCCCAGCATGCGAGCGTGCTGGAGAGCCCCGGGCGCTGCAGGCATGCAGCCTAAGTACTGCCACAATGCAAGATAGCGATGTTGTTGCGCTCTCGCCCGCTCAGCGCAGCTCGGCCAGCAGCTGGTCCAGCTCGCGCTTGTAGCGCGCGAAGATGGCCGCGCGGCGCGGCTTAAGCGTGCGCGTGAGCGTGCCGTCATCCGCGCTGAACGGCCGGCGCAGCAGCGCGAACGTGGCCACGCCGTCCTGCCGCGGCCGGCCCGCGAGCGCCTTGGAGATCTCTGCGCGGATGACGCCGCGCTGGTCCGCCTCGCTCAGCTCGCCTGCGACGGCCGCCCGCTATGTTATTGTTTCCTCAATCTCGTTCCTATGCGCATCATTCTGATGCATCACTGCGATGAAGAAGCAGCATGCAGAGGCATTGTGCAGCATGCGCCACGAGTGCGAGTCACAAAACGGGCATTGCACGCATCACCACATTCATCTCCACCGGAGCACCTGTGCATGAGCGGGCAAAGCCGCGAGCTCCTCATCGTGAGGAGTCACAACCAAGCGGCCGCGCACAGCTTGCCGCTCGCGCCGCGCGCGCATGCGGCGCCGCGCCGCCACCCCTGCAGAGGCGCGGGGCGCGCACCGCCGCGCACGGCCGCCAGCTCGGCGAACGCGTCCTCGGCCGGCACCACGAGCGCGCCGAGCGCGCGGCGGTCCTGGCCGACGATGACCGCGTGCGCGATGAACGGCGACGCGCCCACCGCGTCCTCCAGCGGCGCCGGCTCCACGTTCTCGCCGCTGGCGAGCACGATGGTGTCTTTGGCGCGTCCGGCCAGAACCAGGTGCCCCGCCATGGCCGAGCCCGGCACGCCCGCTGCGCGCCGCGCGCAGCCGGCGTCAGGCACAGCGCGGCGGGCGCAGCGCGGCACCCGACATATGCATGCGCGCAGGCGCGCCTCTCTGGGGGGAGCAGGCCGAATCTGCTAGCAGGCAGGTTTGCATCCCAACCCATCTGGTCAACTGCAATTGTGCACCATTGGGGTATTGAGAGCATGCCCAGCACGCTTACGAGCCCCTGGCACTCAGCGAACGCCGGAGCGTTGGCTGGGATCTCATGCACTGGCTCAAACCAGGGCGCGATACGCGGATATGTCGGCAAGCAAAGGTTAGGGTCAGGGACCGCACTGGGCGCCCGCCAGCCCAGGTCGCCAGTGTCGAACCACCCGTCGCCCAAGAACGCGGCGGCGGTCGCCGCGTCGTCCCCGTAGTAGCCCTTCATTACGCCGGGCCCGCGCACCAGCAGCACGCCCTGCGGCGTTACAGGGGGCGTCAGAGGCTGCATTGAAAGGTACTGGGAACGCTTCCTCCCGCCCCCTGCGAGCCTTGTCGCAGAGCTTCGCAGGGCGTTTGATCTTGCAGTGGTTGCAACGTGTCGGCGCATGTTTGCAGCCGCTCCTCTGCATCCCCAAGCGGCATGCATCCCGTGGGGTGACATACGATAAGCACCGCTGGGACATGGGCCTGCTGGTCAGCACGCAGCGCTGCATGCAAATCGGATGCCAAAGTGCACACCGCCCTTGCCACACGGCTGAAGCCACAGCGGCTGCCTGCTCTGCTGGTCCCAGGCCAGCTGGGAGCTGGTATACAGTTACAAGGATACAAGGATGCCGTTGAGACACATCAGTATGGCGGCGCGCCTGCTGGCCATCGGGCAGGTCGGCGCGCGTCTCAGCGTCGACCACGCGCACCTGCGTGCCCGGCATGGGCAGGCCCACCGTGCCGCGCACGTTCTCGCGCTCGCGCAGCCGCCGGCACGCCAGCACCGGCGACGTCTCTGTCAGGCCCCAGCCGTTCTGCGCGCCCGAACAGCCGCGCGTCAGGGCACAACTCCCTTGCCGCACAAACTAGCTCCGCCCACCCAGCCTGACATATCTTCCGCGCCCTCCGGCGCGAAACCGCCACTGCCAGCATCTGGCTGAGGGGCGCACCTGCTGTAAGTGCCGCACGAGACAAGCTCACACTTGTGTGTGATCAGCTAAACCCGCTGTCGTCAAGCTGCCAGGCCCCGCGCCATGGGGCGGCGCGCAGCGGATCGTGCGAGCTTATGCAGCGCGCGCGCTGGCGTCAAGAGGCATGCGGTCAGGCAGGCATGTAGAACAGTGTCCTGACAGTCATGGTGCTGTGCCTGAACAGCAGAGCAGTTGTGCCTGATGAGGCGCACCAGCACAGGCAGCCCGGCGGCCTCGTAGAAATCGTCCAAGGCGCCAGCCAAAGATCCGCCGCCGCTAATCACGCACTTCATGATGCCCAGCGCCTCCCTGCGCCGCGCGCCGCCGCCCAGTTAAGCACCACTCAGCCTGCTCACAGGCGAGATGCGCACCTACCTGCCGAGCTTGCACGCTGTGCAGGCAACCCCCTACCCCACCCTTCACCTGCAGCGGGCTTGCCATTGGCAGGCCAGCCTCCTGTCACCAGCCCACACGCGCCTCGCGCGGCTGCTGTTGGGACTGCACGCATGCGGCGCGCGCATGCGGCGCGCGAGCCGCGCGATGGCAACTAGAAGCATCAAGGCAGCCTTTCACGGGTGGCCTGGGAGGCGCTGCGAGTGCCTCGCGGCGCGCGCGCACCGGATTTTGTGGAAGACCAGGATCTGCGCCAGCCTGCGGGAAGCGCAGCACAGCCTCAGGCTCCTGACAAGAAGGCGTGCCAGCCCCCGAGCCGCCCTGCTGACTGTGCGGTTGCAACGCAGCGCGCGCTCTGGCAGGCACCTGCACATCTGCATCTCATACGACCCCCAGCAGCCCTTGCTGCTCTCAGCCGCCTCGCAGCGGCAAGCAGGCCTCTAGCGCTTGCAGCGCGCTGGCCGGCCCGCCCACACGACCCACCCCGCTACGCGGCACCGCCTGTGCAGCAGACAGGCCGCAGCAGCCCATTGCATGACCCACCCCTATTGCGTGACCCACCCCTGCCCCACCGCCCACCTGTGCAGTGGGTAGGTCGCCGCGGCGACCGCGACCGCCCACATCAAGGCCAGCGCGGGCGGCGGCTGCCGCGCATAGCGCAGGTCCACGCCACCCGTCAGGCGCCGCGCGCGCACGTGTGCCAGGCTGGCGCCCAGCAGCGCGCCCGCCACCGCGCGCTTGCTGCGGCTGCCCGCCTTGATGGTCGCGCGCACCTGCGGTGCGCCGAGACGCTTTTCCTCACGAGCAACACCCTCCGGCTGCACAGGAGGCGTGCTGCGCACGTGCAACGGGAGGCTATGACCAACCCCCGCGCCACCTGACGCCGCTGAAAACAATCGGCACATGCCTAGTGCAACCCGGCTGCCATGATCCTGAGAGCCCCGGCTGCACAGCAGGGGTGGACGCCTGGCACCGGCCGTGCTGCTGGGCGCGCGCGGCGGCGACCCAGCCAGCAAGCGCCCGCGCCTCGCGCAAGCGCACTCGACAGCCGGTGCAGGAGCGGCGCGGCGAGTGCGGCGAGGCGGGCGCGGCGCACCCGGTTGTACAGCGTGTCCAGCACGAGCGGCACGCAGATGAAGAAGTGCGGCGGGTAGGCCGTCAGGTCCTCCTTGAAGCGCCGGATGTTGGTGTACACCTGCGCGCCCCACGCTGCGCCCGCTCGCCCCAGGCACATGCCTTCTGGGCCTGCGGGCCATCACACGGGCCTGCGGGCCGTCACACAATGAAAGCGCCGCTTTTGTTTCGCGTCTTCTCTTGTACTCAACAGAGCGCGCGCTTTGTGTCGCTGCACACCACTGACGAAGGCGGCGAAGCGGCGCGCGCCTGCGTGACGCCGCAGGCGAAGCAGAAGTAGCCGGCCGCGCGCTCGTAGATGTGCCAGGGCGGCAGCAGGCTCAGCGTGCGCTCGCCGGGCGCCGGTCGCAGGAAGAAGCTGAGGTTGGTCACTTGATACATGAGGTTGGCGTGCGTCAGCATCACGCCCTGCGCGCGCGCCGCAGCCTCCCGCGTCAGCGCCCACGCAGAGCCTGCCAGGCTCGCTTTACGCAAAGAACGCCTGGTACATGACGTTGCTGTGGGTCAACACCACGCCCTGCTTCGCCCGCTCGCGCCCTCCGCTTTGGCGCCCACAGTGCGCCTGCCAGGCTTGATTCACACAAACATGCCAGGGGGCCTTCGGTGGCCACAGGTGGTAGCCTGCCACGGTTGCCTGCACTCAGGGAGCAGCCCCGGCCGGCGCTTCCAGCCCGTGGTCAGTGCCCCTGCCCCAATCACCCATCCCTGTCCCTACGCTAGACCCAATGTGCATGCATGCGCAGGGACACACAGGATACCCCGGTCCCCACCTTGGGCTTGCCGGTCGTGCCGGAGGTGTACACGAGCGTGGCCAGGTCGGACGGCCGCAGCTCCACGGGCGTGACGCCGCCGCGCCCGCGCGCCATCACCTCCGCAAACGACAGCACGGGGCAGTCGAGGCCGAAGCGGCACTTGTCGCTCACGTCGCCCCACAGCACCGCCGCAAAGCGCAGCGCCTGCGCGCGGCCGCGCCGTCAGCGGCGCCCTCGCCCCTCGCCACCGGGCAGAGGCAGCCTGCTGCGGCCGCTACGCAGCCAGGCACAGGCCAGCAGCAAGATCGGCCTCATTGTGCTTTGAGCAACGACACCCGCACAGACGCCGCTTCCCGCCCAGATAACTCGCGGGACCCCGAGCCAAGAGCGGGGTGTCGCACCGCGGGCGCCGCGCCATCGTGACCCGCGCCGTTCGCGCTCGCGCCGTTGGCGCTGGCGCTGCGGCCGCCGCCGGCGCCATTGGCGCTGCTGCCGTTCGCGCTGTTGCCGTTCGCGGTGCCGCCGCCGTCACGCCCCGCATCCAGCGCCGCGAGCGCGGGCAGCAGCTTCTCCAGCGCGGCGCTGTCCTGGCAGACGACGGCCGCCGCGCTGCAGTGCCGCGTGATGTACGCCAGCTCCTCGGCGGGGCTCGTGCTGCCGCGCACCGCGTCCGCGGCTGCGCGCCGCCGCACCAGGACTCAGGCGAGGGCGCGGCTGCGTCGGGGCTGCGCACTGCGGCGACGCAGGACGCGCGGGTGTCCGCCGCTGGCAAATGCTGCCCGGCCACCGCCGCTGCGCATGAAGGCTGCACGGCCCTGACAAAAGCCGTCCGTGAAAGACAATGCCATCTCCTCTGCAAGTGAGCGCCGCCCACGTCAAGCACCAGTGCACACGCACCATCGAGCAGCCCGCGCTGCAAGCGGCCAACATTAGGCACAGAGCGCCAGCACTCTTGGCACGCCGGCCCAAATGCTTGCATTTGGATGCAGAGGCCGCGGCCCACTGCACGCAACCCAAAGCGGCCAAGCCCGCTTGCATGCAGCCAGCTCAGTGCTGTGACCCAGCCGCCGGGCGCTGCAACGCTGAGCAGGCGCGCGCCTCCCGCCATCATGATGCCCTGGTCCGCCACCAGCCACCGCGCGCCGTTCTCGCTGAATAGGGCCACCTGCGGGCGCGGCCCGCGCGTGGGTGCTACCTGAGTGTCAAACGTGCGTATGCTCCTGTGCAAGCGTGCGGTTCCATTGCGGTTCCACCATACCCCAACACGCAGCAGGCTGGACACGGTAAGTGAGCTCCCAAGCTTGATATTTTAGTGTAAACCCAAGCTCACGACATACTACCTAGTGCAAGGCAACACAGATGTAGTTCGGCTGAGCAACACCGTGGCGACTGGCGTGCACAGTACGCACCCGGTCTCCCGGCTGGAGCCCCAAGGCTTGCAGGCCAGCAGCAAAGCCCTCAATCTGCGACTCCAGCTCCCTGTCGCGACCGCTCACTCAGCTCCTCCCGCTCGCACCGCGCTGGAAGTAGCGACAGCGGCGCCTGCATGCCAAAACGGCCAGAACGAGCGGCGCGGGCGGCGCGCGCGACTCGCCTGTACGTCAGCTCCATGCTCGGCTTCCTGTGCGGGTCAATGACGGCCAGCTGCTCGGCGTGCCTCTCTGCCAGCGCCCTCCACCTGCGAGGCGCGGCGCTGAGCTAGCAAGCGCCTGGCCCAGTTTCCGGTCAGAGAATTTACTGACGTTGCTGGCTTCACAAGCACACCGCACGGGGCTACCTGCACAACCGGAGGAGCAACAGGTGCAGCGCAGGCGAGCAGAGGCGCGCGCACATGCTCGGCACGCTCTCATATGCAGACTTGCCCGGCAGGGCGTAGCTGTCTTCCAGCTGCTTGGTTTGCGGCACATTGGCTTGCATCTGCACACGCCGCGCGTCAGAAGCCGCTGTAAGCCTGCTCGGCAAGCGCGCCGAAGAACAACATAGCCAGAACAGGCTGCAGGCCGGCGGGAACAGCACCTGGCTGCGCGCGGCCGCGCTGCGCTGTCTCCTGCCATCCCTTCGCCGGGCAGCCCGCGTGCGAGGTGCGGCGCGCCCCTGCACGCCTGTGCTCTGGCGAGGCAGAGCGGCCACGCCGCGGCAGGGCGGGCAGCGCCTCGCCACTCCATTGTCGCTGATGAGCTTCATGATCAGTTCACTCGATCAGCAGGCTACAGGACTTTTTCTGCCGACGTGTGCGCTTTATCCTGGGTCTCAAAAGCCTTGCTGCTGGCGGGTTCCTGACAGGGTCAGGTCCGGTGCAACAGCTCGAAAGCAAGCTCCCGAGCGGCCTCGGGGCTCCTTTGTGCACTGCGGTGAAGCATGCTGTGCCTTGCTGACCGCTCGCCGGCTACTGTGCGGCCCATCACAGAGCAAGTTTGACCGCCCGCAGGCGCCATTGCTGGGCCGCCAGCAGGCTGCAGCAGCGCGCGGTGCGGTAGCCCTGCGCGGGCGCCATGGGAGAGGGCCGGGGCGCCGAGGAGGAGGCCGCAATGCAGGACCCAATGGGGCCCCACTCGCGCCTGGCAGAGTTTCGCAACAAGGTGGGTGCACTGAAGCGCTCCCGCATCAGCCCTGATGAAGTCTAGGGGCAATGCTGCCTGTCCTTGCGGGCAGGTTCTCGCAGGCGCGACGCTGCGCCCGCCCCGCGCGCAGATAGTGGTCGGCGTGCTGGTCAAGTACGTCAACCTGGCCAAGGGCTGGCGCCACCGCCTGTTCGTGCTGCAGAACGGCGTGCTGCGGTACTACAAGGCGCGCGCGCCCTGGGGAGTGCCAATCGGCGCCCCGCTCGCCTCGTCGGCGCGGCGCTGTGGCCGGCGGCCTTCCCGCGCTCCCGCGGCACTCCCCAAGGCTGCCGCGGCGCCTGACGCGGCGCCCGCGCGCAGGTGTTCGGCCCCACGCGCATCAACCTGCACGCGCTGCTGGAGGGCCTGCGGCAGCAGGGCGACGTGGTGCTCATCGGCTCGGAGACCGGCATCACGGAGAACAAGTGGATACGGTGCGCCGGCCCTGGGGCCGAGCGCGTCTTGCGCGCGCGCTCGAGCGTGCACGGCCTTGGACTGGGAAGCTAGGGCGCTGCCTCCAGCCCAGTTACCTCCAAGCACGCTGCAGTGCGCTGCAGTGCTGTTGAGGCGCCTTCCAAGCCTGCTTGTTGGTCAGGCCTACCACCTGGATCGCCAGCGACGGCAGCACAGCGCCTCCTGGCCCTGGCCCCAAGTGGCAGAAAGATGTTATGGGGTCTCGAAGCGCGCGTTGGAGCGGCAGTCTGATATCATCTGCATGTCTGCTCTCACACTTTCTGGTGCAGCAGTGCCGCGCTCGCGACCTCGTATGCCAGCCTTGGCCGCCTGACACGCTGCGCCTGCCGCCCCGGGTCTGGCTTCCCGCCAACAGCCGCTGAGTCTCCACGTGCTCTGCGAGCCTGTCTTTGATTCCAGATGCGATGCTGCCCTGCGGGCGCGCAGGAGCGCGGCGCAGCAGGCCAAGGACGGCGGCTGCCTCAGCCCGACCGCGCGCGGCAACGCGGGCCGGCCCGCGGTGCCGCAGGGCGAGGTCCACCTGCAGGCGCGCGCGCGCGCGGCCCGGGCGCACGCTGCCGCCCTTGGTCGGGGGCGCATGCCGGGGAGCTGCGCGTGTGATGTGCACGCGGACGGCCTTGGGAGTCAGACTCTGTGCCTTGCAGTGCCGCAGCCGCGCGGTGTCTTGGCCGGGACCCTGCTCATACAGTCAGGGTGCGCTGGCACAGCATGATTTTGTCAGAAGACGGCGCCAGGTGTCAAATATGTCGCGCGTGCGGCTGCAGGTGGCAAAGGTGTCCGAGTCCGACGCAGACTACCGGAAGTTCTACCTCGAGAACGGCGCCACGACGATGCGCCTGCGGGCCGAGACCAAGTGAGCGCGGTCTTCCTTTCACGCAGGACGCGCCTTGATGCATACGGCTCGCTGAGCCTGCGCTGTCAACCTTCCTGTCTATGTCGCCTCACATGGACACGTTCCTCCAGAGGTCTCAAGCTGTGGCGGCTGGGTGCAGGGCGGACCGGAATGCCTGGGTCACCTACCTGGTAGCCGCAAAGGTTTGCACATCCGGCGTGCGTTGAGGTTGCAAGTTATTGGAAGGATGCAGACATGCGGCAGGATTGTCGCTGAAAGCGACTGCTCACCTGTGCCCATGCCTTGCGGGCCGGGTTTGCCGCTCCGAGCTTCAGTAGAGCGAGCTGAGAGGCATTACGGATTTATCCTGAGACTGCCGCGCCTGTGCAGGGTGCGTGGGGAGATGTTGCGCCAGAGGTCGCAAACGCACTTACTTCGCCTGCCGAGAGCTCTGCCAGGTAGTCCGCACGTCGAGGCTTGTGTTTGCTCGTCTGCTTTACTCAGCATGTGACAAGCTGCTTCAAATCTGTCACAAAACCGGCCACGAACTCGTGCGGCACGGTTGCTTTGAGTGTTGTGAGGAGGCCATAAGCTAGGGCTCTATTTGCGTGTATGCCGTGCAGAGGCGGTGCTAGCGTGTGCTTTTCATTCAGGCATTGCATGTGCCAAATAACAAGAGTTCAGGAGTCTACAGGATTGCCTCAACCAACAGCGCACCCCCCCGGGAAGCTGGACGCGGCGCGCGGCCGGGCGGCCGAGCCTCAGCAGAGGCGCCGCCGCGCAGGATCACCTCGAGCGACAACGCGTTCCTGGCGGAGCTGGAGGCGGTGCGCGGGCGGCTGGCCGAGCGCGGCGCGGCGCCGGGCGTGCTCGCGCACGTGGAGGACGTGCTGGTGGCGCAGCACCAGCGCTACCACGCCTGGATGGCGGCCGAGGCCGACAAGCGGCGCACGCTGCTGGGCCTCGTGCGCAGCCTGGAGGCGCGCCCCTGCTCGAAGAGAACTGCCTGCGAAAGGGGCACCGCCTGCTCTGCGCGCGACTGGCAGAGAGGCGCGGCGGCCGGCCACGCCTGGCGCCCGGACGCGCATGCGTCTCTGAAGAGTGCGGGCAGGCTTCGGGCGGCGTGTGCGGAATGGGCCGCGGCGCATGGGCGGCCCTCCTTGTTGGTTTATTTCATGGTGCCAAGTCAGGGCCTGCACTGAGGCCAAGTGGGCGCCCGGTCTGCTCGACGCCTGGGCCGCGCGCAGAATGAGAAGCGGCAGCTGGAGACGGCGATGGTGGTGGAGAGCTCGGCGGTCAACAGGGCGCGCCGCGGCGAGGGCTCCCGGCGCTCGCTGGAGGCCGGCGAGGGCGGCGACTCCGAGGCGCGCCCCCCCCCACGCTGCTGGGAGGTGATTGGGGGTGGGGGAACACCATGGTGCGATTGACACTCTGACCCATAACCCCATGGCCGGCAGTTCTGATGCCCACGCTTCTGTCTCGCGGGGTCCATGTGGCTGTCTGGCATGACGCACTGCTCGCACTCTGCTGGCCGTCTGGTGACTGCTCGCCCGAGGACCTTGATATGCGCAAGCGCTTCAGCCTGCGGCGGCGCACTTTTCTATGCTGTACGCGTCGGTTGCGGATAGTGCCGCCACCAACACGTCGTGTTCAGCAACATGGCCAGTAGCACCCTGAATGCTCCGCCCGTGCTGGAGGCACGCGCGCAGCACTGCATCACGCAGGTGAACAGCCACGGCCTGGTCACAGAGGCTGGCCGCTTCCCCAGGCCGATCTCCAGGACAGCGAGCGCGCAGCAGTGTCACCGCGCCGCCTCCCAGGGGTGCTTCCGCAGCCCCTGAGCCGCCGGCAGCGGGGGCCAGTGCGGGTCCATCAGTGAACAGGTGAACGCGCAGGTGAACAGCGAGCAGTCCGACGCTGAGGCGGACCCGTCGCTGGAGGGCGGGCGCGCGCACGCGCGCGTGGACTCTTCCGATGAGGAAACCACCGACGAGGCGCGCTACTTCGACGCGCGCGAGCTGCAGCGGCCCAGTATGACGCTACCGGAGGACCTGGATGCGTGCAGCCTCGCGGCCAGTGGCGAGCGCAGCGGGCGCGCGCCCGCTGCCAGGGGCCTCGCCAGGGCCGCTGGCCTGTCTGCGAGTGTGGCGCTCGTCCCAGCCCTGCACTGCCTGCATAGCCATGACCTTGTCTCGATGTGACTTACCCAGGTGTAGGCCAGGATGTGCAGGAGGCAGCCGGCCTTGCACAGCCCGCTACAGCAATGGCCCCTCTCAGCACGGGACGTACCTGGAGGCAGAGCATGCCGACCGTTGCATGGAAGGCGGCGCAGGGATGCAGGCGACATGCCGGAGTGGCTGCGCGCGGAGATGCCGCCGCCCAAGCGGCGCGAGCGGCTGCCGCCTCCGGCGCAGCAGGTGAGCTCTGCACTGGCACGTGCTGAGCCCCTGCTCCCTGGGACAAGCGCGCTTTTGGTGCTGCGCTCAACCCACTTGGGTGCTGTCATAATCCATACGCTTGCTACCTTGTGTAAGTGCTGCGTTCAAAACTCGGCATGGTGCCGTCAGTACCCGAACACCTTTTTGCGTGTGCTGCGTCTGTCGTCCCGTGGATGGAGCACGCTGCTGTATGATCAGGGAGCGCACCGCACATCCTCGGCGCTCAGGCACGTGCACGCCGCGCACGCGCGCGCAGGAGAAGAGCGTGTCGCTGTGGTCGATCATCCGCGACAACGTCGGCAAGGACCTGTCGCGCGTGTGCCTGCCGGTCTACTTCAACGAGCCGCTGTCCGCGCTGCAGAAGCTGGCGGAGGACCTGGAGTATTCAGGCCTGCTGGACCAGGCGCGCAGCCTGCTGTATGTGCCTGATCTGGCTGTGTAGGGTATTGAAACCAGGTCTTGCTACAATGACAGCTCGCTGGTCTTGATGACGTGGAGTCCTTGGGGCCTGCTGGATCTGGCGCGCAGCCTGTGGAGGTTCCTGATCTGGCTGTGGTACTTTGGCTTGCTGGCTGGGTATCTGGCGTACTTGGGGCCTGCTGGGTCGAACACGCGGCCTCCTCTGTGTGCCTGCCTTGGCATGTGATGGTATTTGGAGAGGTGAGGTGTCTGTTCTGCCATCCGCAAACAAACATGCATGTCAGCGCGGTCAGCACGAGATGCACCTGCGGGCCAGCCTCTCAGAGGCATGAATGCTGATGAGCCTGGACTGCGCAGGCGGCAGCAGAGCCGCCCGGCAGCGACGCGCGCATGCTGCACATTGCGGCATTCGCCGTGAGCGGGTACGTGCACTGCCCACATCAGGCATTCATTGCTCAGGGACACGAGCTCAGGTCCTGCAGCGCTACATCTCTTTTGCACTCACCTGTGAAGCGCACTTTTGCACGCACTACTATGAGCGAGCGCATATTTGCTTTCATTGTACATGCCAGTAGCCTGCGAGTGCGGCAAAGTTGCAACAGGCGTCCGCGCGCTGCTGAATGTGTTGTCCACTTCCAGGTACTCGGGCACGGCGGGCCGCACAAACAAGCCTTTCAATCCGCTGCTGGGCGAGACGTACGAGCTGCTGTGCGCGGAGAAGGGCTTCCGGATGCTGGCGGAGAAGGTGTCGCTCCCTTCCTCGCCGCCCTCACTCACACCCCAACCCTATGCACAGAGTGACGGCGACCTCCAGCGGCACCCCCTCGTACCATGTCATGTTGGTGCATGGTGTACCGTCAGGCATACGCTTCGTGCGTAGAAGTCAACTTCGCGCTTGAGCATCAGGCATGCGCACGAAGTGTAGAGAGTGATTTTAAGACTTTGAATGCTAGTCTGCACCCAGAGGTGGTGTGCACAGCCCCAGCCAGCAGTGCGGCCGGGCCTGGTCGCAGGTGTGCCACCACCCGACCATCATCGCGGCGGTCAGCGAGGGCCGCCGCTGGAAGCTGGAGGGCGACGCGGAGCTGCGGAGCAAGTTCTGGGGCCGCTCGATCGAGCTGCACCCGGTCGGGCTGCTGCGGCTGACCTTTGCGGACGGCGACGAGTACACCTGGAGCAAGGCGCGCCCCGCGGCCCGGCTGCACAGCAGCGGTGTTGCCGCTCATGCGCATGCGTTTGTGCGCATGCGTCTGCGACACCGCGCGGCTGCATGTGCGTGTCTGTATGGCAGTCTCCACTGCGGTGTCTGTGGCACATGTCTGACAGTGTCATTGCTCATAATCACAGACACAGCTCCTTGCACCACCGCTTCCGTTGCAGCGTCGGATGTCCCTTGGCACAGGCAGGGTATGAACCCCACTGAGGGGGTTTGCGGGCGCCGGGCCAGGTGGTGACCAGCATCAACAACCTGATCATCGGCCGCATCTACGTCGACCACGGCGGCGTGATGCGCGTGCGCAACGCGGCCACCGGCCTGGTCGCCAAGCTGCGCTTCCGCGAGCACTCCTTCCTGCGCTCGCACAACGAGCACGAGGCGCGCGCCCGCACCCTGGCCCCCCGCTCCCAGCCGGTCTGCGTTGCCAAGCGACCCAGGAATCAAATACAGGCCGATGCTGCAGGCTTTGCAGCATGCGTGCACGCCTTTCCGCCAGTTAAGGCTATAGGCTCGACATGACAGCAGCAGGCGCATGAGAGCTGGCAGCAGGCGCATGAGAGCAGGGTATGGTCGTCGAGGGTCACATTCTAGAGGGTATGCCTATACACTTATATGCGGCGCGCGTGCAGGTGCGTGGCCACCTGGAGCGCAACGGCGCGCGCGTGCCGGGCCCTAGCCTGTACGGGCGATGGGACGAGGCGATGCACGCGGAGTTGCCGGGCGGCGCGCAGCGCCTGCTCTGGCAGAAGAATCCGCCGCCGGCCGACCCCACGCGGTGCGCGCCCCGGCGCGTCGCCGCCGATGTGCCGTTGGCCGTCCACTGCATGCTCCCCGTATCTCAACTGGCGCTCGCTGAGTGTAAAATAAGTTTTTTAGTTTTTGGCTGGTGCGAGGTGGGGCCACAGGAGCCTTTGCGCCTTGTGCCAACTCCCTGTGCTTGGAACAGGCAAAGGGACCGCGACTCATGCTGTGGCGCCCCATCCGTACTAATTATTCCGCGGTCCTTCACACGCAGTGCAGGGCCGCGTCGTGCAGAGCTGGGGTGCGGCTGAGGAGGCGCGACGCGGCTGCGCGGCAGGTACAATCTGACGGGCTGGGCCATCAAGCTCAACGAGGTCACGCCGGGCCTGGCCGAGCGGCTGGCGCCCACCGACTGCCGCCTGCGCCCGGACCAGCACTGCCTGGAGCTGGGTCAGTACGACCAGGCGCGTGCCGGCCCGCGCCCGCGCCCCCAAGCGCCCGCCCTGCCTCTCTGGCTCTGCATGCAGCGTTGCGCGCTGACGAGCAACGACCGCGTTGATGCCGGCCCGCGCAGGAACCCGCCTTGACTGCTCTTTCAAATGGTTCTATGTGCATGCAGAGGTGTGGTGTGAATGTGTGCGGACATCCCAAGGTGATTGACCCGAATGCAGTTACGGGGTGCCAGGCCAACCTGGAGAAGCTGCGCCTGGAGACGAAGCAGCGCGCCGCGCGCAAGGCGGCCGACCGCGGCGAGCCCATCCGCCCGCGCTGGTTCAACCCGGTGCCGGGCGCTGTGGCCGGCGAGCAGCAGGCGTTCGTGTACACGGGCGGCTACTGGTGCGTGGTCACCTTGCCTGTCTGCGTGGGCCTGCCAGAAGGGAACAGCGCTTGTGCAGAGGCGTAGCACCTGCTTGTAGGCAGCGACTTGGCACCAAGCCTGGCCACCTCCTGGCAAAGCTGGGGGCTGCTACCGTCAAGCTTCAGCAGCATGCACCTTGCTCAGGAAGCGCAGGTAAGCTGGGGCGCCTGCACATCGCAGCACACATCATATTTGTATGTTTGAGGGTGCATCACATGTACGCCTAGGCATCTTGGCCGGGCTTTAAATATTTCAGCTCCACAAAACAGCGAGTGCTCTGCAGGGAGGCGCGCGCGGCCAAGCGCTGGGCCAACGTGCGCGACATCTTTGGACCCGAGCAGAGTGTCCCGGACATGGCAGCAGGCTCGCCGCCCGCAGCGGCTTTGCCGCAAATGCGAGGGCGAGTGCGGCAGGTCGTCGGCGTGCAAGTCTGACTGTGTCTCATATCGAAGTATGAAGCCAAGCGCCTGTGTACTTGTATCACTGATGCAGCCCCAGGAGAACATTCTCATGTGCCTGCTCTGTGTGTGCTTGCACCCTGTTCCTGCTTCCCCAGACTGGCTGTTGTGCAGAAGCTGCTGCTTGCATGTGCCACGAACGGGCACATGCTGCAGTGCGCGTTGTTGTTGCAGTCTGGAAGCGTGCATGGGTTGCGTTGCATGCAATTGCATTGCATGTTGTAAACCGTGGCACGTGCTGCATCTATGACAACCACTGTCAGACACATTTTGTGTCGGTGCTTTCTCACTTGCTTAATCTGACATCCCTGCTGACAGGCTCAAAAAGCTGTCCAGGGAGCGCAAATCCGCGGCCGAGTGAGGCAACTCGTCTGGACCAAGCTGCAAGTAACACGTCTGCTTGTGTCGGGCTTTTCTTCTGATCCTGGGACCTGGCCAGAGGCTGAAGCTGAGCGCAGTTCCCTGCTGCACCTAGGAAGTGGGCTGGCCGGGTCACCATATGTTTCTACTACACACAACGCGGCGGCGTGATCATGCGCTTGCCGCTGCGCTCTTGCTTGCAAGGTATCTGAACTGCTGGCGCATCGCATTGGCGCCCGGCGCCGCCAGCCAGAAGTTGTAGCCGTCCCCCGAGGATGGGGGCTGCCAGGCAAAGAGCTGCCAGCACAGCGTCCCGGCCAGGCCCAGCGCGTTGGCGCCCGCATGCATCACCGCCAGCGCGGCGTCGCGGTCGGCCCAGTGCTCCTGCCGCATGGCAGCTGCTGTCATTCATCAAACGGGTTGGTCGTTGGACTTTGCTGCTCTTGGTGAGGCACAGCAAGAGCAAAGACGTACTAGCAGCAGCTGGAAGACACTGCATAACAATTACAAAAAGCGTCAGTTGTGAAGGGTGCAGTGTGGACGTGCTGGGTGAGGAGCAGGGAGTCCCTCGTCACCACACGTCACCTGGAAGCCAGATACGCGCATGTGCCAGGACAGGGTGAGCACCCGCGTGCCGTACTCCTCGACCAGCAGTGGCTTCCCCGCCTGGTGGGCGAGCGACGCGCGGTCGGCTTAAAAGTGCCGCTGCAGCCACCCGAGGCGCGCCGGGTCCATGTCCCACTGGTCTGCGCCGCACCCACATTCATGCTCACTGCGCGCGCGCGCGCGCAAGTGACACTTGAGCTGCTCGATGGCTTGCAGTTGTCTCTGCATCTGATCAAGCAACAACAGGCTGATGTAGCTCAAGCCTCAAATGTATTTGACCATGAGAGCCCTCTCAAGTGTGTGACCATAATAGGGTGTAGCTTGTGTCTTCATCAGTACATATGAACATCCTCTGTGTGTAAAGGCAGCAAGCTCTCGCTGAAGTTCCCCACAGCATCCTACCACAGGACAACCACAGGACAAAGGACAAATACGCACCTGCGTATGAGTGGATGGTGGCAAAGTCCAGCGTGTCAATCAGCACGTTCGCCACGTAGTCCTCTCCCTTGAACGGCCAGTTGATCTGCGCCCCCAGTCCGGCGGCTCCCTCAGCACAGCAGGCAGCAGCTGTGAAGGCTTGCTCGGCCGCAGCATCGGCAACCAGGGTGCGGCGTTCCATGCTCTCCAGGCGCGCGTCGGCGGCGGCAGCGCCGGCAGCCTGATGCACGCTGGGGGCGGACAGCCGGTAGCCGACGCCGCCCGAGCTGACCATGTGCGCGGGGTCCAGCTGCTTGACGTAGGCGCTCATCTCGCGCAGCCAGGCTGTCACCAGTGCGCCTGCCTGCAGGCGTTGATTGCACGCTTTGGCGTACAAGAAAACTCCACTTTGTGTGCACTCGCAAGGTGGTTGACACGAGGAGTGTGCATCCAGCACTGAAGAACACCCAGCTCCACTGGCACTGCTGCACTGCAGGCACCAGCATCGCCACACTGTCTCCGTGCGCGAGACCATGATTGAATTGTGGCAGGTCGCCATGGGCATGCAAATGCCAACAGCATCCATTTGCCCCTCCCACACCGGCAGGCTCGCGTTGTGCTCGTAGTATGCGCGCGTCTGCGGCTCGTTCGCCAGCTCCCAAGCAAACACTGCCCGGCGCACTCCGCGTCAGGGCTGGTTTGGAGCCCATTGAGCGCACATGGATGGATGATGATGTTGGGAGGCACCTGCCCCGTCGCTGGCGTACGGGACACCGTTGATGGTGTTTCTGCGCCCAAGGATGGCTGCCACATACGTCTTGTATGCGTCCTTGCAGCGCGCGTCTGAATAGAACAGTTCCAGCGGCTGGCCCATGCCCATGGCTTGGTCCACATACCACTGAAGCGTATCCGCCACAGCGCGTGAGCGGTGACAGCCGACACTCTGCAGGATGTTTGCTTGAGGTGCATATGATGCTAGAGGGTGAGCTGCACACATGGCCAGCAGGGGCCGCAACATCGCGCGCGCCTGCATGCCCCCGAAGGCACCCCTGCGCGTCCAGGCGCAAGCTGGAGTCAGAGGGACCTTGGCTAGCTGTATCCCCCAGGAGCGCGCAAATGAAAAGGCGGGGGCAAGACCAGAAGTTGGACAGGACCAATGATGACACGGATGCCGCGCAGGCGCGCTTGTGCCAGGATGAGGTCCAGGCGCCGCAGCGCAACCTCGTTAAAGATGCCGATCGCAGGCTGCACGCTCGACAGCAACCCAGTTGCAGCAGCAGCAAGCGGTGCAGCTTCACACTTAAAACTTTGCACAACTACGTCAGTATCCTGATGGAGGAACATGCCTGGATGGGAACAGGCGTTGCATCCACGGGCAGCCCGCCAAGCCTCCCTATGCCCAGCATGCGGGCGACTGCGGTCAGCTTGCTATTGCATGTACATGTGACAGGTGAAGTGCTGCTGAGCAACATGTCAGGCCCCAGACCTCCATAGCCGTTGATGAATGCAAACGTCCGCACCACGGTCGCGTGATGGCTGGACAGCACCTGCGCACTTGGTGGTCTGCTCGAACGAGGCTTGAAAAGGCGCCTAACAACGTCCCAGAGGGGCGCCACGCCTGGAAGAACTGGCAAACTTCCGCGTCGGTGACTTGCGCAGTGTCGGCAAGCGTGTACATGTTTGTGCCTGTTGCATAGAGCGTGCTGCCATTTGCGCTGAACAGCGTCCCCTGCGTTGTCACTATGTCGAAGCCATCTGCGCCGGCGTCGACAACTGGCAGTGACGCGGCCAGTGCAAGCGCAGAGAGCAGAGCCAGCTGCACCCAGGCGACCTGCAAAGAAGTGCCACACTTGGCACCTCATCTTATATGGTGCACCTTACCAGGGAAGTGTTGTGGCGCTCACCATGGTGTCATCAATGTGCACAGCTCAGTCGCTGCAAGAAAGCTATTTCCAGTAAACAGCCATTGGCTCAGCACCTGTGAACTACCCATGGTCAGCAACTGGCACAAGGCACTGGAAGGCGTGTATAACAAGATGCAGGCAGGTTGGGTCTGCTCCTGCTGAACACAGCCTTGTTTACCACAACGTTGGTGCAGGGCACAAAATGCTGCATATTATGGCGTCAGGAAGCCACAGCCTGGGCTTTGCACTCGCGTACCCGTCGACGTGTCCAAGACTTGAGCGCTAAAGCCGCTCTGAGGTCCAACAACGCTTTTCACAGCTGCCACATAATCTCGGCAGCTTGCATTGCGAGCGCTTTGCACCGTGCAATGTGGCACTGCTTGGAATGCTTCTGCTAGGACCGTGTTTAAAAACCCGCTGCTGCTGAGTACCCCGCAGGAGCAGCAGATGCACTCACTGTGCACCTCAGTGTTTGGCTGATATAGGCTGTGATATCGTCACTGTGCTCTGAAAGGATACTCACACAGGTCTTTGAGGGGAGCCCACGCGGGACCCCGCACTCTGCGTACGATGGCAGTGTCCTGCCTTAAGTGAGCATGCCTCTGTATATAAGGTAGTGGCGCCTCGGCCAGCGAGGCAGTGCTATGGCGGCCAGCGGTGCAGTGGACTGCGAGGCAATACTCGATGAGCTCAAAGTGCTGGTCGGGGAGGAGCTGAAGGTGTGTTGGCGCTGCGGTGCTAGCATCGGCTGTTGACACGCGTGAAGTAAGGACAGCTAAGGGGCGTGGCACACCGCACGCCTCCAGCGAAAAGCAGCGGCAGTGTGATGGGCCACATGGCAGCGAGTGTCAGCATTGGCAGCGAGCGCGCGGGCGCCGTGCGCGCAGGCCGTGTCGTACAAGTGGCTGGCGCGCGAGCGCCTGCTGCCGGCCAACCTGGCCAAGCAGCTGCTCTTCGCGTTTGCCGAGGCGCACCGCGGCAAGGTCGCCGCCACCTACCTGCTCGCCGGCTGGGCCGCGGACGCGGGCGGCGGCGCGGCGCGGCACGTCGTGCAGCTGGTGCCCGCCGTGCAGCTGGCTGAGCGCAGCGCCGCGCTAAAGCCCCTCACCGACGTGCACGTGCACAGCGTGCAGCCGACGCAGCCCAAGGCATGCAGCCCGCCGCGCACGCACCCGCTTGCTCACTTGCAGCGCTCAGGCCAGAGGGGCCCCTGGTGCAGGGAAAGGCCCAGCCGGTGAGCGTGCGCTCACACTGGATGCGCTGCTGCTCCCTCTTTGAGACAGCAGACGGGGGCCGGCCCAGGATGCGCTGGACGTGTGGAACGCCGACAGCCAGCAGACGGCGGCGCTATTCGCCGCGCTGGCGCAAGCGCAGCCCGCCGCCAACTGCCTCGCCGACAACCGCTGCTCCGCCGTGGCCTGCCCGCAGGCGCGGGCGCTCGACCCGCCGGCGAGCCGCCGTCGCTGTCGTGCGCGCTGTGGGTACCATGTCCGCGCTCAAGCCACTGCTGTTCGCTCTGCTGCGCAGCAAGCTGCCGTTTGCCTGAACGTGCGGCGGCCGCCGGCGGCGATGGAGTACTGGCCGCCTGCGCTGTGACGGCATTGGCAAGAGCTCAAGTGCCACCAGGGACATCCCGAGCCACTGCGAAGCGGCGGTCCAAACGCGTCGCGCGCGCTGTCCCAGGCCGCGCGAGACCCCGACCTAGTGCGCAACAAGGTGGCCGCGGCGGCGGAGGCCGCAGCGGCCGCGCTCGGAGGCGCGGCCGCCGCTCCGCCCCCGCATGGCGGCAGCAAGACCGTGGAAAAGATACAGAGCATTGCGGCAGGCGCGCACCGTCGGCGCAGGGTTTCAAAAAGATTGTGCACGTGCTCTTCACTGAGGGCTCTGCAGATACCCTGCTGGGCCCTGCTGATGGCAACCGCAGAGGGCCGGTGCAATGTGCCGCAGACGGCCTCTCTTTCTGCGCAATTGCCAAGGCGGGTGTGCATGATGCTGGCAGGGCGCAAGTGCCTGCCATGCTCATCGAGGCCCAGGCCTTCACGCACAAACGCAGCGAGTCCCGCGGCGGCGCAGGCGGCCGCAAGGCGGGCCAGAGCGCGCCCGCGGCGCCGCCGAGCGGGGGCGGCAGCCCTGGCAGCGCGGCAGGCGCGCCCGGCGCGGAGGCCGCTCCGGCGGCCAGCGGCGGCGCGGGGACGGGCCCCGCGGGGGGCTCCCCCAAGAAGGGCGCCCCGGCCAGGGCCGCGCCAGGCAAGGGCGCCCCTGCTAAGGTCGCACCTGGTAAGAAGGCCGCCGGCGGCAACGCGCTGAGCAGCATGTGGAGCAAGGCGCCGCCGGCCAAGCCCAAGTCCGCGTCTGCGCCCTCGGCGGGCGCGGCCGCGAAGCTGCCGGGCGCGGCCGCGGGCGGCAAGGCCAAGGCCAAGGGCAGGGGTGCCGGGGCGGCTGCGGGGGCCAAGCCGGCCGCGCAGCGCGCGGTGGACGCCGACGCCGCGCTGGGCCTGCAGCAGGTGTACCCTCTCGTCTTGACAGGGCCCGGGCCGCGTGTGTCTCCGCGCGCCTGCTCGGCTCTCGCGCGCCCTTGCTCAGCATCGCCGCGTGCCTTCGCACTTGCTTGGCTTCTGCAGTGCTTGCGCACCTCCATCGCCGCAGCCTCCTCAGGCGCGGGGAGGGCTCAACAGCGCGTGCTGCCAGGCGAGTGACGCAAGGACCAGCAGGATTTCACAGCCCCATAGCCCTGCCAAATACCTGTGTCGAGGCGGGCGTTGGCTGAGACGGGGCAGGCAACGGCAGTGTGGACGCCCGGCAGCCTTGCGCTATGCCCTGCATAACACGCACGCAGGGGTCTGCACCCAGCATATGACACGACTGCCGTCCTGTCACAGGTCCAGGAGGACGCCGGCGGCGGCAGCGACAGCGACAGCGGCGGCGCTCCCGCGCCGGTCGCCGGCCGGCGCCGCGCGCTGTGCTCGGACGACGAGGACTCGCCGGCCAAGCCGAAGGGGGCACCTGCCGCGAAGCGCGCGGAGCTCGACAGCGATAGCGACAGCGATGCTGACATGGCGGACGCGCCAGGCGCGCCGGCCGCACTCTCTCCCTGGCACTGCCGTGGCGCCTGCATTGGATGCGAGCGGGCTTCGAAGGAAATTTCCTGACGCAGCCTGGACAGTGTTTTCTACCTGTGGCAAGCAGCCTGCTGGAGAGGGGCAACATTTACAGCAACACTGTCGTTGACCGCTGAAAAGCAAGTGGGCATTTGATGTGCTTCAGCGCGAGTGTTAGCCATGCCGTCGGGCCAGCCCGCGTGCCGCCAGGCTGCGCCCCGCCATGCCGGGTCATCGCCGCCAGCGACCGCACACGCGCAGGGGCTGCGGAGGTCGCCGCGAATGCGCCCACACCAGCGCCAGCCGCCAAGCCGGCCGCCAAGCCGGCCGCCAAGCGCGCGTCAGCCGCCAAGGCGCCCGCCAAGCGCGCGCGGGCGACAGCCGCGGCTGCAGAGGGCAGCGATGATGACGCGGTGCGCAATCATTGCAGCTCATGCGCCCTGGATCGCTCTTGTTCCGGCGCGCAATCCCTTGCTGGTCTGTCCGGCGTCAAGCGTGCGCGCCTCGCGCATGGACCCTGTCAACATGCACGGCGCGCACACTCCCACCCCGCAACGTTGACAGCTTGCAAGAAATTAAGAAACCAAGATGTACACATGATAGAGGACCTGACATGAACAGCCACGAACCCTGCACGGTGCCTGGCTCTGCGGCAGGATGTGGTGGTCCAGCTCTCGGCAGACAGGGACAGCGGCGCGCCGGCCGCTGCCGAGGACGCGCAGCCGCCCAAGCGCCGCAAGTCGGCGGGCAGGGCTGCGCCGCCGGCCGTGGCGCCGGCCGGCCGCGTCAAGGATGCCGGGGCTGCCGGTGCGCCACTTTAAAGACAAGGCTATCGAGATGCCTTCCTTGCTGCCGGGCATGCGCGCATGGCGCTTGCATGATGACTTGTTTGCCTCGCCGTGGAGCCGTTCCCCGCGCTGTGCGCTCCCGCCACGCGACGCGGCGCAAGCACTGCTGCCCCAGGTACGCCCAGTGCTGCGAGACCGGCGAGCGCTGACAGGCGGTGCCCGCATGCTGCGCCCAGGGTCGCAGCGCCGGCGCGTGCAGCGCGTCAGCATCAACGATGCCGGCGAGGAGGTCACCGAGACGGTCTGGGCGGACGAGGCTGACGGCGCCGCCGCCGCCCCCGGCGATGGCGAGCCCGCCGAGGCCCAGGCGCGCGCCGCCGCCGAGGCGCCCGCAGGCGCAACCGGTGCGGCGGCGGAGGGCGCGAAGGGCGCGGACGGGGACGCGGCAGGCGCGGGCGCGGGAGCCAGGGGCGCCGCGAAGGGCGCCAAAGGCGGCGAGCCGTCCAGGGCACCGCAGGAGCCCTCGCCTGCCAAGGGCGGCAAACCCGCCGGAGGGCGGGGCCGCGGCGCCGGCGGCGGGGCCTCGGGCGGCGGCCGCGGCGCGGGCAGGGCCAAGGCCGCGGGCGGCAGGGGCGGCAAGGGCCAGCGCGGCATCATGTCCTTCTTTGGCAAGAAATGACCGCAGGCGCTGCACAAGGAGTGCAGGGCATGCGGCGTGGCGGAGAGCGTACGGCATTGCGTGAGGCGCATGACATGGGCTCAGGCGTAGCTGTCCCTGCATGGACCCGCGTCACCTGGCCGCGCATGGAGTGGATGCCTGCTGGCGTGGACCGTGAGCTGCTCTGCAGGTTCTGGGGAGCAGACGAACGGGGAAATGCGTGTGCAGGCTTTGCCAAACTTTCGGAACGAGCAATGAACATGTCGCACTGACCAACCGCAGGTCCTGCAGTCCATGCTGACGGGTGAAGGAGGTGTGTTCACGGCTGAGACCGGCTGCTCTAGCTTGGCCAATTGCCTGGCGGTGAGCATGGAAAGCTGGACCTGAGCTGCCCTAGGATGGCTGTAACACCCGCCATGCTCCTGAGGGTGATGCCAGTGCTAGCTCTCTGTCTCGACATCGCTCACTCGTCTCATTGTCCTTTTCAACGCAGGCTCTCTCGCACGTTCACGCCTGGTGAGTCACAGCATCCTGCCGGCATTCGCACAGTATATCTGTGACTGTGTGGACCGTGGGCTCAGCGCGTGTGTCGGGCGGTGCCACCGATGAGCGGGCGCAGGCTGGCGGACCTGGCCGCCCGCCTGCGCGCTTCCCTGGGCCTGCTCAATGCGCATAACGGTGCAGGCTCGCAGCTCACGCAGTGCCGCACGTATGGCCAGCCACCAGGAGGCGCTCCCGGCACCGCTGGCCGGTCTTTGGACCGGGCCGCGGCGGCAGCGGAGCCGCTGCCCGCCGCGGCGCACGCGGCGCCGCTGCTGCATGGCGCGGGGCGCCGAGCAGCCGGGGCGCAGCACGCGCACTGCCGGCCGTACTCGCAGGTGCCGGCGGAGTACAAGGGCCTGTACACCGGCAAGGTCGCAGTGCCCAAGCCGCGGCCGGCCGCGCCGGCGGCGGAGCTGAGCGCCGCCGCGGAGGCGCCGCCGGGCGCGCCCGAGCCTGCGCGCCCGCACGCGCCGCTCACCGCGGCCGAGCAGAAGGCGTCGGCGGAGGCAGGTAGCGCCGGCGCCGCAGCAGGCTCACCGCTTCGTGCTTGGCAGGTCTCCAGACCGGAGCGTGTTGGTTCCTTGGCTTGTTGCGGCGAGGTGGAGCAGGCGCTTGCCGTGTTGTGTCTGCGGCATAGGCCTGAGGGCACCAGAGCGTCGTGCAAGCTGGCAAGCGCGCAGCGTGTGCGGCAGCCCTGGGCGGGCGACTCCCAGGCAAGTGTATGAGTATACGAGCGTCAGGCACCAAGACGTTTGCCAGACACCTCCTTGCTCATCGGGTTGGACTGAAGCTGCTCAGGTGAAACAGGCAGGCAGCTCAGGGTCTCCGGCGTTTGTGCTGCACGCGACGTGGAGCGGGCCGCGGGCCGCAGGCGCCGGGCGCCCGCGCCGCCCGCGCGAGCAGGGCGCCTGACGGCGCCCCGTGCGGGGCGCGCAGTGTCGGCGTGGATGTTCCCCTGGGAGCGGCGGCAGATGGAGGGCAGCGGCCAGCTGCGCACATGGGAGAAGGTGTACTGGGGCCTGTTCGTGGGCGGCATGGCGGTCCTGCTGTACACACGCCTGCTGATGCCCGAGGCGAAGAAGCCCGACCCCAAGGCGCGCGCGCGCCCGCCCCTGCTCCGCGCAGCGCTCCCAGGCGTGCGAGCTGACCGGGTGATTAACGAAGGCACGCTCCGAACAGCCCGGGGCTGTGGCTGCGGCCAGCAGAGGCATGTCGGCTTTCAGCGGGCCAGAGCTGCTTGAGCCTAGTGGCGCGCGTGAAGCGACCTTCAGAGGCTTTGGAGGCGGGGTGTCAGGGAGGAGCGAAAGAGGTTGCCGGCCTGGAGCCTTGCGCCAGGGGGCCGCACTGAGCACTCTGATGCACGACGCATGCTGCTACCATGCAACCAGCCATTGGGCGGCGGGCCTTTGCGTGCATGCAGAAAGGGCGCACATGGTTTGGCTTGTCACTTTTCAGCACGGCCACTCACCTGCCCCCCCGCGGCTGCTGCACAGGTGGCGGAGGAGCGCGAGGCGCGCAAGGTGGCCGCGGCGCGCCTGGCGCTCGCCGGCGGCAGCTTCACGGAGACAGAGGACCCCTTCGAGGGGCTCTCGCCGCGGGCGCGCCCCGCCGCTCTGCCATGGCCGCACTTGCGGCGGGTTACGCGGCCGTGGCAGGCGCTCATGCTCTGAGTCGCCAGCCAAGGGGCAGCTCTGCGAGGCGCTGCGCACGCGCCAGCCCTGTTGAGGTCTCACCACGCTTGCTTGTGATCTGCCGCCTGCAGCGAGTCTACTTGCGCCGGCAGGAGATCCAGGAGTACGTGGCCAGGGCCACTGAGGGGGCGTCCTCCAGCGACCCCTTTGAGGTGAGCCGTCGTCTGTGCACCCTTGGCGGCTGTGCCAGCTGTGCCTGCTTCATGGGTTGGCTGCAGGCAGGCTGCGCTGCCAAGCGTGTGCCACGCCGCCTGTCGGTGCGCTGTCAAGAGCGCGAGGTAGCATGTTGAAGCAAGGCTTGGGCCCGCGCGCCGGCCTGCTTGAGCATGCACGCTCGGCGGTCGACGTACAGTGACGTGGCTGGCGTCGCTGTGCAGGGCATGAGCCCCGAGGAGATCAACGCGTACTTGGAGCAGCAGCAGCTGGGCGGCAGGGGATGACGCCGACAGCTGCAGCGCTTAGGGCCATGCATGTGATGCACCAGTGCATGCCGCCATGCGCAGGGCATGCCCCTATCCCTATTCCCTATCCCTATTCCCAATATGGGGCGCTGTGATAACCTTGCACTGAAGGTCTGGGCATGGATGGGCAGGCGCGTCAGCAGGCGGACGCGAGCAGTGTTGAGCATGCCTTGTGCGGCCACGCCGGCCAAACAGTGTCTGAAGTTGGGTGTGCGAGCGCGTTCACTCTCACGTTTTCAAGTGCTGGTGTGCAGCCATGCAGCAAGGCGACCCAGGAGAGCGCCGAGGATGCAGCTGGTGTCAACAACCCCTGATCTAGCAGGTGCTTCATGCGGCAGTCCTGCACAGGCACGCCGCAGGCGCCCACGTCCCAGCGGGAGCCTGGCGCAACGCGCCCACACGATGGCAACAGAAGTGCTGCCCCCCAAGACCGGAGCACCCAAGAGCCGCTCAGGCGAGCGCGCCAGTGCGGAGAGGCGGCACAGGCCCGCTGGCAGCCAACGCCCCAGGAGGCGCTGACGTGTGCAGCAGAAGCAGGTTCCCGCCCCGCCGCGCTGGCAGCCAGGCGGAGCTGTCAACGCAGGCCCGCCTCTGCTCGGCACAGAAGCCGCACACGCGCTGGGACCCAGCACGCGCGCAGCGCACGCGGCAGGCGCCCGCCCGCCTGCCCCCCAACCCAGGGCTAGAGCTGGATGGCGTCGTAGCGGCCGCCGCCCTTGGCCTTGAGCGCGGCCAGGTGCGCGAGGGTGTTGGCGTGGAAGGCCACGAGCGGCGCGTCGGCCTGGCAGCTGTCGGTCGCCATCTCGTTCGCCACCAGCTCCAGCAGGTTCTGCGCGCCGCCGGCCCGCCCGGGTTTCAAACGCAGGGCGCAGAATCAGGGTCGATCGGCACCCTGCTGGCTACGGTGGCGGCTCGGTGGCGGCTGGCAACCTGGTGCCCGCTGGCTCCTGCGGGCTCTGCGCGCCGCAGGACGCGCGCCCGCGCCAGGCGAGCGGGCTGCGGCGGAGCGCGCTGCGGCGGGCCGTGGGCGCGCCGAGCGCGGCGCCGAGCGCATGCGCCGGCGACGCGGCACGGCGGTCCGGGCAACCGTGGAGCCTGACGGTGGCGCAGACGACTGTGGCGCAGACGACTGCGGGGCTTGACAGTGGTCCAGTCGCTCATAGGGCTCGCCGGTGCGGGCAGCGGGCGGGCGGGCTGTGCCACAGGAGACGCGCGCCTGCAGCACCGAGGGCGTGATGCCGGGCATGCCCTGGCCGAAGTAGAAGAGGTAGTGGTTGAGGATCTCCACGAACAGCGACGCGGGCGCCGTGTCCGCGCCCTTGAGCGCGGCGGCCAGCTGCTGCTGCGCCGCGTGCGCCGTCTTGAGCGCGCGCTTGAGGCAGACGAGTACGCGCTCGCCGTCGCGCACCGGCGGCTGCGCCGCGGCCGGCGGCGTGGGCGCCGGCGGCGCCGCCGCCGCGCCCGCGCCCGGCGCGCCTGCGCCGCCCTGCTCGCCGCTCTCGCCTGCCGCAGGGGCCGCCTCCTCTTCCCCCGCCTCCCCGTCTTCGCCCTTCGCTTCGGCCGCGCCCGCGCGCCGCGCCTCCCCGTCGGCATCCGCGGCAGGCTCGCTAGCGCCGCCGGCGGCGACAGGCGCGCCTGCTGCGGAGGCGGCCGCGGGGGCCGCTTCGTCCGCCGCGCCCGCGTCCTGCGGCACGCGCGTCGCAGGAGGTGAGGCGCTCTGTGCGCTGATGCGCGCGGTCGCGTCCAGGGCTGGCGCATGCCCCAGCCGCCTGTCGACCCAGGCTCACTTTGACCTGACACTACGTTTATTGCGAGAGTGTCTTTGCGGTCACTTCTACCGATGACCTGAGTCGTCGTATCCTGCGCACAGGCCGACAGCAGGCAGCCCACCCCTGCCCCCGGGTCAAGCCACCTCGCTATCACAATCCGACAATGTGCCATTACAAACCAGCATCCTGGATGCGCGTCTCATATGGAGCTGGCTGTCCATGCGAAGCTCATACGTGCGCGCATGCAGCCGAGGGAGGCGACACATGCACCGCGTTTGCATAATGGCAGCACGCGCAGGATGCAGGCAGCCAGGGTGCCCGGGCGGGAGCAGGCGCCGCACGCAGGGCTCAGCGGGGAGCGGGACCGCGCCTGCGGCGGCGCGGGCGCGGGCGCGGCTTGCCAGAACAGGCGCGAGCAGGCCAGCACGGCGCGGCACTGATCGGGCTTGCGCAGCAGCTTGGCGCTGTAGCCGGTCGCCTTGTGCACGAGCGCGGCGCGCGGCTCGGGCGGGAACACGGTGCAGCGCTGCAGCGCGCCCACGATGCTGGCCAGCGCGGTGCGCTCGGCCGCGCTGTCCGGGATGGCCTCCTCGTACAGCAGGAACGCCTGGCGCGCGCGCGGCCGCGCCGCGTCAGGGCCGAGGGCCTGCACACCGCGCGCTGGAGCGGGGGCCGCGGCGCCTTGCGCGCGGCGGCACTTGCGCTGCGCTGGAGCATGCGCGCAGCGCTAAGCGGCGCAGCGCACTCCAACATGCGGTCGCTGAACTCCTGGGCTGGACGCTGTTGTGACATGCTTTGGGTCATGCTATAGGTCTGTCAAAACAGACCGAGCGGGTCCGGGCCCCACGGCATGAGCATGGATCAATGCAGGGTCTGCGCATCTGTGCACGGACAACCGTGTCGGCTGCAAGGCATGCACCAGGACAGGCCCCTGCCTGAATAACGCCCGGCACGCCGCTCCAGGCCGCGGGCACGACGGCGCCAGCGACGGGGCTGACGTGCCCATGGCTTCAAGTGGCCACCCGGGCTGATAAGCTTGTGGCCACCCGGGCTGATAGGTACGTTCTTCGAGCAGGCGCCCCGGAGCCGCGCGCCTGCTCGAAGAACTCGTACGCGATGAGCTCCAGGCGCGCGACCTCGGACGCCGACTGCGCGCCCGCCAGGAACAGCTGTAGCGCCGCCTCCGGCCGGTCGCCCGCCTCGCCCAGCTGCGCGGCCACGCCGTGCACGAACTGCAGCACCTGCGCGCGCGCGCAGGACGCGTGCTGTCGCCTCTCACAGCGCTCGCCGGGCAGCCTGCACCTGCACTGCCCCGCCTGCGGCGCCGCCGGCCCGGACACACGTGCGCCTGCACGAGGCGCAGGGCCTGCGCCTGGGCCCGCAGGCCAGGCTTGAGGCCCCACCGTGCGGGCACAGAGCGCCAGACGCTGCACATTTCAGTGGTGAGGCAGCCTGGCTGCCCATGAGTGGGTCCGCTCAGCGCGCCTGCCCTTTCACTGTGAGACTGCTTGTAAGACCAGCGCGAGCGCGCACCGCCTCGGCCGTCAGCGCGTCCTCGCCGTCATCGCCGGCGCCGCCGCCAGACGGCCCCGCGCCCGCGCCGCCGCGGCCCGACAGCTGCGCCACCAGCCCCAGCGCCGCAAACGCGATCGGCGGCAGCACGAAGCGCAGCCGCCGCGCGCCGCCGGCGCCCAGGCGCACGCGCGCGGCCTTCAGCACTGCGAAGTGGCGCGCGGGCCGCGGCGAGCGCAGGCGGTGGATCAGGCGCGCCACCGCGCCCTGCTCCTCCTCAAAGTCCTGGCGCGGCGCGCGCGGCATCGGGCGCCAGCTGGGGCGGGGGCGCGCCCGGGAGCCGGCGGCGCACGCCACTCTGAGCCGCAGGCTCCACTCGCTGCCAACCGGGCGCGCGCCTGGCCGCGTGCGGCGTGCGACACTGCAAGGGACCAGGCGCTGCTGCTGCAGGTCTTTCCAGGCACGATGCGCAGCTTCACGCGTTGACTGACCATAAATAGTTCTGTTCGGGTGTATGCAGGGTTGGGGTACAAAACCCAGGCTGCGGCCGCCGCACCTCCTCGTCCTGCCCGGCGTCCGCGCCGTCCAGGTCGGCGGTGAGCGGCGCGATGAAGTCGAACAGCGTCTCCACCTGCCCCAGCTCGCCCACCTCCACGCCCGCCTCCAGCAGCGTGGCCACAATCTTGGCCGCCATCTCCTGCGCGCGCGCGCCGGCACAGCAGCCTGTTTGGCCTCTGTCTGTCATGTACTCCTGTTTGGCCCCGCCCGATCTAGGCGGAGCTGAGGATCCTTGCTTGCCGACCAGACCAAGGCAAGCAAGCAATGCTGCGCTCCTTGCTCGGGACGCCCAGCGGTTATAGCGGCCAGCTGTACGCGGCTGGCCGAGCATGCGGGCGGGAACCCTGCTGCCGGGGCGCTGCAGCCCGCATTGCCGGTAGGAGCTCGTGGCTCAGTGAACCACGGAAAAGCGGACACCGGGACGGGGTGGCGCGGCGCCGCGGGCGCTGCGCGGCCGGCGCACTGAGCCTGGCCCCGTGCGGCAAGGCCATGCGGGCGCGCGGCGGGCGCCGCGGCGCCGCGCCACCGCGGCCCGGGCGGGGCCGGCGGCGGGCCGCGCGCCTTGCGCGAGGAGGGCGCCAGCAGGCTCATGACGCGCGGGTACGCGGACAGGCCCAGCACAGCAACCGCGTCCGGGCGCGCCAGCGGCAGCGCCAGCAGCGCAATCAGCTGCTTCTCTGCGCGCGCGCGGTCCGCCGCGCCGCCGCGGTTCTCCAGCGCCTGCCGCGCGCGCGCGCGCCGCCGCTGACCTTCGCGCGCGCGCGCTGAAGCAGATGTGTCCAAAGCCTGCCCTGCACAGCGCCCGCGCCAGGCCCTCGGGCATGGGCAATGCCCGAGGGAGAGAAGAGGTGCCCGGTTGCGTCTCCCAATCACTGTCTGGTGAGGAGACCGGCCGGCCGCAGCTGGCCGCACAAGAGCAAGTCCTGCAACACCGCTACGTACATGATGCACTGCGCAGGTGACCCGGCCGCAGGCCCCTACCCTCCCAGCCGGCTTAGCCGCGCGCCTGCCACCATCCGCCAGTATGGAAGGGCGTGCTGATCAGGTTTCAAGGATATGAGCGCGCGCCTCGTGGCAGCCGGCCAGCACGCGGTCGACCAGGCCCAGCTGGCCCGGGTAGACACCCGACGCGAACTGCGCGAGCGAGATGAACATGGCCGCCACGTCGCCGCCGGCCATCTCGGCGTGCTGCGCCGCCACGCGGCCGGCCGCGCCCAGCAGCTGCCCGAACGCGTCGCTCTCGTCCAGCGCCGCGACGACCGAAGCGTCCATCGCCGCGTACCTGCCGGCGCGCGCTGGCGCTCTGCGCCAGGGTGTAGCACAACCTATCTCCCGCACAACCTCAACGGTCAAATGCATGCCCCCTGAGTCTGCGCAAGCCATGAGCTGTCGTGGCATTGCCTGTCGGGCTTGGCACATCCAGAGCTAGCTAGCGCAATGCCTTGGGGGGGCTGCCTGCGGGCGCGCCGGGACAGAGAATTTCCACACTCGCACCACACTAGAAGGACCCTACCGCGTGCGCCGCCAGGCGGCTGCGCAGGGAGCCCATAAGAGCTGCATGCACATGCCGTGCTGCGGCCCTGGCAAAAGGGGCGCAGGCGGTGATCGAGGTCCTGTCATTCGCCATTCGCCGCTAAATGGGCGCACCGCGCCAGGCGGTCGAGCAGGGAGCCCAGGATGAGGTGCACGCGCACGCCGGGCTGCAGCTCCGGCAGCGCGGCCAGCAGCGCGGGCAGCGTGCGCAGGTGGCACTCGTCCGGGAAGCCCTGGATGACGCAGAGCATGAGGTACTGCTGCGCGATGTCGTCGCGGCAGCTGACCACCTGCTCCATCATGCGCGGCTGCACCGCGTCCTGCGCGCGCGCGCGCGCGCGCGCGCCTCGCCCTTCGCCCAGACGCCCCCGCTTGCGTGTTTGGTAATCAGTTCTGTTTGCGGGCGGCGGGGCCGCCCGCGGCGCCGCCACCGACCCCGCACACACGCGCGGTCTGCTGCCCTAGATCCCGGACGTGACAGAGTCCAAAACTCTTGACGTTACTTGAAACAGAGACCTGCCTTCCTCATAAGGCGTGTCTGCAATACCATCCCTGAGCGCACTGGAGACAGCGTGACGCGCCGGATAGCACGGCGCATACCGAGCGCGTGAGGGTGAATTTCGATGCAATTTTAAATCAGAAAGAGCCGTGGCCGCGCCTGGTACAGCTGCACGTCCAGGCCCTCCAGCTGGCTCATGTAGGTCAGATTTTTGCCGACCAGGTCCGCCAGCTGCTGCCGCTCCTTCTCGCGGCGTTCCCTGCGCGCACCGCGCGCCCGCGCGTCCGCGCGCTGCCCAACACGCGACGAGGCCGCGCCACGCAATCGACCGGGCGCCCTCGGCCGGCAAAACACACAAGTCACTTGTATGGCAAAAAAGCTCAGTGATGGCAGCATGACAAACTGACTGCATCAGGCGCGGGCGGGGGCGCGCCGGTCCTTGGGCGAGCCCTGGTGCTGCATGCGGACCCAGAGCTTGTTCATCTCGGTGAAGTTGAGCAGCAGGAACTCCAGCGCGTCGCCGATGCGGCCGCCCTCGCCCTCGTACTCCGAGCCCGTGTCCGGCAGCAGGCCGCGGGACACCTGCGTGCGCGCGCGCGCCGCGGCGCGGGGCATCCTCAGATGCACACACAGGCGTCGCAGCCCTGCACAGCCAACCTGCTGGGCACGGGGCTGCCCATGGCAGAACCCTGTCTTAGGGTAGGGTGAGGAAGGCGGACAGCCTAAGGCGTGCCGAGTAGCACGCTCTGCTGCAGTGCTGGGCGCGCAGGTCGTCACACTATCTCCGTGCTGGGTAGGCATGGGGAGCGCGCCGGGGCGTGCTGCAGGGGGCGGGCTGCACGGGCTGCAGCCAGGGGCCGCCGCGCGGCGCGCGTGCGCGCCTGGCAGAGGTAGGAGCGCAGGAAGAGGCCGCGCGTGGGGTGCTGCACGCCCTTGCACATCTCGACCAGGTCGCGCAGGATGTCCTTGGCGCGCGCCTCCTTGGCGCGGATGAAGCACGAGCCCACCGTGCACAGCAGGTACCTGCGGGGCGGCTGCGCTCATGGGTGCCCACCTGCGCGGCCGGGCCGCCGCGCCGCGCGCGAACACCGCCCCCCGCTGCCGGGCGTGCGCGCGCCCCGCTCCGCAGCTGGCTGAAGGGCTTGTCTGCTTGTGAGTTTACGCTCTCAGTCGAACTGGGAGTTGTGGCGTGAGGGGGAGCGCGGGGCGGCTGGGCCTGCAAGCCCGCACGCGTCAGGGCTGGACTCTAGCACGGGCTGGCGTCTTGCGCGTGTCGGGGCGCACAGGCGCGGCAGCACATTCCCGGCGTGCTGCACCAGCTCGTACAGGTCGGCGTACGAGCGGCCCTTGTTGTGCTCCTCCGCAAAGTACGCCTGCCCGGCCCCAACGCCGCTTCACTGCTGCTTCAGAGCAGAACTTAGCTCCTGTGCTTGCGTGAGTTGATTGTGCAGCGCGCCTGCACACGCTGCAAGCAGGGCGGCTGGGAGGGGCGCGCCTCCAGGTGCCGCAGCTCGTCGAACGCCTGCATGTACAGCTCAAAGTACTTTTGCGGCGTCAGCAGCGACGTGCGCAGCTCGCCCAGCATCGCCGCCGAGTAGCGCAGCGCCTCCCGCAGGTTGTCGTCGTCCTGGGTGTTTCGCAGCATCGTGCGCAGTCAGTGCCGCTTCGGCACGGTGAGGTCTATCCGTAGGTACACTGGTGGACGTGCAGCCCTGCTGCGTTTCACAATCAGCGCCGAGTGTAGGGAAGCCCGTGCACGCGCACCAGCGCGCGCTTCATATAAAACGCGTTCCGCTTGACGGAGTTGCTGGCGTCCTGCAGCCACTTCACCTGCTCCTCCTGGGGCGTCATTGCCCGCTCCTCTGCCTGCACGGCCATCACAGCAGCAGGTGAGGGGCCTTGCCGAACCACCTTGCCAACCCCGGCGCTGCTTTATAGCTGGCACACATGAACTGGTGCAGCAGTGACACTGCTGTGGCAACAAACGCGGGGCATACCATCACGGCCAAGTCGCGTGCGCGAGTGCCGATGTCGGGCGTCACAGTCCAAAGTACATCTACAAGAGCGGGCTGGTCTACAGCGCCACTTCACCTAATACCAAGCCAGGTGCTGGAGCATCTCCTCGCCCCCCGAAAGGCAACATGGAGGTGCATCAGCTGCCCTAGACCTCAGCTCGCCCAAGGTGGTCTGTCAGGTGCAGGCCACAGCGTGTCTGGTGCGCCCCGTGCCTGGCACAGGCTTGAGTCAGGCAGTGCGCCGAGCAGTGGCGCACACCGTGCCAGGGGCTCGTCACGCGCCAGGCGGCCATCAGGCGATTGGCGCGCCTGCTGGCACAGTAGCAGCCACCCAGCGTGGTGCGGGGGGGCCCTGTGGCAGCACCATCTCGCCAGCGGCAGCCTCCGTGGGCGCGACGCACGCTTGATTGCCCGGGCCGCTCGGCGGGCTGCGCTGCCGGGTGACAGGCGGGCTGGGCGGCGGCGGCGCGGCGCCGGGCACAGCTCGCCATGTCGCAGCCCCCTCGCGGGCCGGCTGTGCGGGCTGTGCCCGGTGCAAAGCCGGTGCGTGACCCCCGTGTCGAGCGTCACTTCATATGCGCGGTGCACAGGTGGCACCCGGACTCTCCTGCATCAATCTGGTGCCTTTTGCAGCACACCCTGTACCTGTGTACTTGATTGAGCAGTTAATGATGGGTGCGGCAATGCGTCGTCCGCTCAGCGAGGCTGCCGCCGATGGGGCCAAGTGGCAGTCAGCAAGGTGCAGATGCAGACTCCAAGGCGTGGCTGCAGACCCGCTCTGCGAGAGCGTGAGGGGGCGCTGCCTCTGCGGCGCGCAGCCCGGCGCCGAGCTGGAGAACTTCAGCGAGCGGCTGCAGGCGGCAATCGCGGAGGGCGGGCGGGTCGCGGCGGCCGCCGGCGCGCTGCCGGTCACGCCGCTGAGCACCGGCGTGCCCGTGGCGCCGGTGGCCGCGCCCGCGCCCGCGCCGATGCCTGCGCTGACGCCGGCGCCCGCGGCGGCGAGCGCGGCGGCCGCGCAGCAGCTGCTGTTCCAGTCGTTCCCGAACCTGACGCCGCAGCAGCAGGCGCAGACGATGGCGATGCTGCAGCAGCGCATGGCCGCCGCCGGCGCGCCGCCGCCCGCGCAGCTGACCGGCGCGCAGGCCGCGCAGGCGCGCGCCCTGCGGTGTTTGCCTGGCACCAGCTCAGCGCTTGGGAGTTGCACGTACTGATGCCAACGCCCTGAAATCGCCCTGGGCGTCATACGCAATTGTTGTCGCGCTCAGAGGTCATGAGAGATGGCCCGCCGGCTGCTGGGCAGCCGCTGTTGCTGGGCGCAGCTGGGCTTTGGCCCTGGCCTCACCACTGCGCCAGCCTCCCCGACGCCCGGGCGCGGTGGCCGCAGGCGGCGGCGGACTGGGGCAAGCTGGCGCACCTGCCGTACGCGGCGCACCTGCTCGCCTCGGAGCCTGGGCAGGCCATCCTGCAGAAGGCAGCGGGCCTGTCGCCCGACGCACTGCGCGGCATCCTGGCCTGGCGGGTGCGGCGCCGGGGCGCGGCTGCACTCGGGCCGCGCCCGGGGCGCGCCGCGGGCCGGCGGCCGTGAGCGCGCGAGCGCCGCATGCGCCCTGTGTGGGCGCGACGGGCCGCGCGCTGCGCGCATGCCGGGGGTGCCGACGAGGGGCGTAAGCCGGTCGCGCGCATTGCCTCGGACGTGCTGGAGGGCGGGGCTGCACTGCCGTTGCTGTCGCAGAACGTTTGCAAAGCGCTCCCAGCCCCTGTGCACTTGCTTCTGGCTGCGGCACGCGCGCGCACCTAGGAGCATGCCGTACGCGCCCGCGGCGCGCGGCGTGGTGCGGCCGCCGCCGGCGCGAGCGCGTGTCGCGCGGCGCGCAGAAGACGCCGGCGGGCGCGGCGGCGATCCGGCCGGGGCCGCTGCCGGCGGGCGCGGGCGCGCCGCAGGCGTACGCGGCGCCGGGCGCGGCCGTGGCTGCGGCGCAGCAGGCGCAGCAGCGCCAGCAGCATCAGCCGCAGCCGGGCCAGGTGACCCGGCGCCAGCGCCGTCCTCCTTGGTCGCTGCCGCTGGCGACGCGGTCCTGCAGGCCCACGCTGCAAAACATGCGCGCGGCCGGCCATGCGTCGGCGTGCGTGCGGAGCTGGCACTGTCAAGCACAAGCGTCAGCGTGTGTCTGTGCGGCGTGGCGCGAGGCGGGGAGGCCGCGCCGCGCGCAGGCGGGCTATGTGTGGTGGCCGGGGATGCCGGCGCCGGGCGCGCTCGCGGCCGCGTCGCCCGGCGGGTACGCGGCGCGGCCCGCGTATGGGGGCCAGCCCTACGCGCAGCCGTACGGGGCGCAGCTGCGGCCGGCCGCGCCGGCGCCGCGCGCGCTGACCGAGGACGAGCGCAGGGTGCTGCCGCAGAAGGCGCGCCCGTAGCGAGCGCCTGGCGCGCCGTTTGCTCGCACCCACCGCCCGGTGTCACCTATGGGCTTCTTTTTTGCGCTGCTAGAGCAAAGCCTTGCTGGTCCTGTGATACAAAGCGTACGCTGCACAGCAGGTGTGGTCAGGGGCGTGCCGTGCTGCCTTGGACATGCATAGTGGCGGAGTTTGCGCGGCGTTCCTGGGTCTGACAACGCATCCTTGTGATGCACACAACCTGGCGCGGCTGGCGCTGGCGGCAGCCGGCAGCGGTGGTGGCCAGCGGCGGCGGCAGCGAGCTGGGAAATCCCCAGACGTGCACGACAATGCTGACTGTTGTACACACCCCACCATCGCGCAGAGCCTGGCGCGGCTGGCGGCGGCGGCGGCCGGCGCCGGCGGCGGCGAGCTGGCGCCGGACGCGGAGGCGGCGCTGCGGCGGCTGGCGGACGGCTGGCTGGACGCCGCGCTGGCGGCCGCGTGCGGCGCCGCGCGGCGGCGCAAGGCCGAGCAGCTGACCGCGGACGACGCGGTCACCTACCTCGAGCGCACCTGGTGCGCCCGCCTGCGCGCTCGCTCGCGCGGCACGCATCCATGTCATTAGTGGGGGATCTGGCTGGCAGGGTGGCGAGGCGGTTGCCGACAATGCGCTGGCCCGCTCGCAGCGCGGCGAGTGCGCCTGCGCTTGCGGCGCGCGCGCTTGTGCTGTGGCAGGCCAGGCCGTCTGGCGGGTGTCCTGCGGGAAAGCGTCCCGGACGCTTGCATGGAACGGCGCATGTGATGATATCAGGCCAGGCGCTCGGGTGCCTGGGTGTGTTCCACTGCTTGCTTGGCTGCGGCATCACCGGGCGGCCGCACAGCACGGGCAAGCATCGACGCAGGTGCGTGGCGCGCAGCCCTGGCGGCATGCCGGCCGGGCGCGCCGCTGACCGCGCCGCGCCGCCGCGCGCAGGCACCTGCAGGTGCCGGGCTGCGGCTCGGAGGCCGTGCGCGCGTACAAGCGGCCCGCGCTGTCCGAGCTGCACCGCGCGCGCGCGGCCGCCGTGCGGAAGGCCGCCGCGGACGCCGCGCCCGCCGCGCCGGCGCCCACGGGCGACGCGCGCGAGCCGGCGGCGGCGCCGCAGGCCGCGCAGGTGCTTCGTTTGGCACGGCTGTGTGTGGAGGCGTGGGGTGCCTGGCGAGTGATGGGTAGGCGCGCTGTTCCGCAGCCAGCGCTGCCAGTGAAGGGCATGGCCCCTCCCGCCTCTGTGAGCAAGCCGAGCGGGCCGCTGTGCACTGGAGTCACTGCGCTCATGCATGGCTTACGCTGCTCGCCCCGGCAGGCGGACGCGGCAGCAGCGGCGGGCGGCAAGCAGGGCGGCGCCAAGCCTGCGGCGGCGGCGCCCAAGGCTGCGCAGCCGCCGGGCGCGGAGCCTGGGCAGGCCGGCGCGGGCGCGGCCAATGGCAGCCTGTGACTGCATGCCCGGCGCCCAGAGCTGCTCGCATGCACAGAGGAGCCTCAGTGCTGCGGTTGGCCGCTGCGGCGTATCATGGGAGCTTGATCAGCAGGTTGGTCAGCTGCGAGCTGGGCGAGGGGAGTCAGAGTGACAGCAGTGTACCTGTGGGCCCGTCGCTTTGCCGACGAGCGCTGCCAGGAGGCATTGCTAGGCGCGCAGCGGCACATTTTGTGCTCGCATTGTAAAACACCAGCAGGGCTACCGCAAGACTTGACGTGCACTCAAAAGACGTCCAGCAATGACAGCAGGCATGTAGGCGCCTGTCATATGACGGTCCCTGGGACAAGGTATTGCGGAACGGCTGATGGCTGCAGACCGAGATGTGGCAGCGGATGTTGATCCGCCAGCCCACGTCTAACAAAGAAGTCGCGCCATACTGGCCCCAGCAGGGTACATCGGGGTGTGAAGCGTATGCAGCAACTTAAAGCTGATCATGTGTTCAGATCAGCAGCAGCAAAACGCGCTGCTGATGTGTGCACGTGCTCAGCGAGGTCCTGGTGCGCGCCAGCCTCATGCCCTACGTCAGCCTTCACCTCATCAAGCCAAACCATGTGCAAGGTGACCGCGCGGGGGGCTGCGCGCAGCCAAGGCGCGGCCAGGTGCAGGTCACAGGCGCAACCTGAAAGCTGAAAACACACGGATGCCCAGGGGGCGCTGGCTGGTGCCCGCCAGGCGCGCCCGGAGGCGGCCGCATAGCCAGGCGCGCGCCCGGCCCCTGCACATCCACAGAGGCGCGGCGCGCGAGCGGCGCGTTGGATAGGGTTAAGAGTAGGGTTTCCCGACACAGCCCAAGCCGCCTCGTCAGCGCCGCTGGCGGTACAGGCGCGCGAGCACCGCAAACGAGGCCAGGTGCAGCGCGAGGTAGCAGCCGAGCAGGACGCCGGCCGCCCGCCCGGCCGACAGCCGGAAGTCCCAGTAGGCCAGGATGTCGTCGCCGGACGCCGTGACCTGGCACGTGAAGCCCGCGCTCAGCGCCTGGGCGACCAGCGCGGGGCTCGCCAGCGCCTGCCGCGCGCCCCCCCGTGCGCACGGTCAGCCAGGGTATGCGTTAGGACACGTTTGGACGCCGCTCGCCATCGGACAGCGATGCAGTGCATGGAGCATGCCCGCAGCCCGCCGCACCTCCTGCCCTCGCGCCCGCACTCACACTGAAGCAAGCAGGCTGTCGCGCGCGGCTTATGCCGGCGCAGGACGTGCGCGCGCCTGGCGCAGGTCGTCCGCGGACGCGCCGGGCACGCCCTCCGCCACGCAGCCGGGCGGCTTGAATGCGCGGCCGCCCAGCTCCACGCGCGCCAGGCCCTGCAGCGTCCACCTGCGGCCGCGCGGCGTGCGCTGGCAGCCGGCGCCTGCAAGCCCGGAGGCAGGGCCGTGCAGCGTTGCAGCGGAAGCAGCGGGTGTGCGTGACAGAGCGCCAAGCACAGGCGCATGCATGGCTCGAGCAGAAGCTTCCCGCCGCACAGGGGCCCGGCTGCGGTCTTCGGCTGGCGCCGCAGGAACAGCGCGGCGCGCCGCGCACCGGCCCGCGCGCCGGTCAGCGCTGCCGCCTCGCAGGCAGCGAGCCAGGCTCACTGTGGGCGATGTCCTGCGCGCGGCCGGGCGCGGGACACGTAGAGGGGTGAGGGGTGCCGCAGGCGCAACGGGCGGCGCGCCGCGGGTAGGACGCGTAGGACAGCCAGACGAGCGGGCGGATGCGCAGCTCGCCCGTGCGCATGTAGAAGCCGGACAGCAGCAGCGAGAGCGCCACGTACCCGCACGCCAGCACGTACGCCAGGTCCTGCGGCGCGCGCGGACAGCCAGGTGGGGTTGCGCTAGGGTTGCACGCAGGTGGTCAAGCAGGGTGGCGCGCAGGTGGTCAAGCAGGGTTGCGCGTAGTTGGCCAAGCAGCGAGCTGCTGCGCCGCCTGGCCGCGCCGCAGCGCATGCGCAGGCGGCGCCCTACCTCGTGTCGTTCGCTGGCCCGCGCTGTGCTTTGTAAAGATGTCTGAAGCGGGAGGCCGCCGAGCAGGGCCGGAGCTGGTACGCACGCGTTGCCCGAGACATAGTAAAGGCACGGCTGCCCATGACATTCGCTTGCCCCAGTTTCTGACATGCCTCCTGGCCATGCAGGCAGAGCATGAGCGAGCGAGCAAGCAGCTCAGGCCCCGTGCCCCGCCCGGCGGCGCGCGGCGCGCCTGGTTGGGCGTGAGGTAGACGGCGAACATGGCCACCTGAATCGCCACCAGGCTCTGCAGCAGCAGCAGGCCCGCGAATTGCGCGACCGCCCAGCCCTCGTAGCGCAGCCCGGCCAGGCCGTACAGGACCAGCCCGCCCGCCAGCACGTTCAGGCAGATGAAGGGCAGCGCTGCGCGCGCGCAGAGGCCGCCTGTCACTATGAGTCCCTAGCGCGCAGCGTGGCCACGTGCAACTGCGACCGGGCAGCAGCATGCGTTGGACGCCAAGTGTTCACGATGAGCGTGAAGCTGCGCGATGCAGGCATCGTGAAACGCTGTGAGACAGCTGCCATTCCTGCATCGTCCGGCGCCTCTTCTCAGCGCTGTGCACACCGACCGCCTGGAGGCTCGCCCCTGCCGCCGAGCAGTGCATGTGCGTGCGGCCGCCATCACAAGCCGGGCAGCAAACGCCGCAGCGAGCGCATGTGCGCTGTGATGGCCATCAGGGGCCCGGCGGAGCCAAGCAGGGGGTGCGCTGGCCGAGCGCAAGCGCGGTGCGGCTGCCAGCAGGAGCCAGGCAGGGGCCAACGCCAGTCGAGCGCATGTGTGGTGCGGCCACCCCCACGAGCCGGGCGTGGGCCGGACCAGCAAGCGCATGGGCCAGGTAGTAGGCGGAGGCGCGGTACAGGCCCGCAGCCATGTCCGCAGCAAAGAACCTGCGGCGGGGACGCGCCGTGCTCACATCCCTGCTGGCTCTGCTGCAGCACGCGCTTTGGCGCAGCAACGTCGTTGCCGCGCGCGCGTGCGACAGCGCACGTGTGTGTCAGCTGCGGGGACAGCGCGCCGCCGCGCACAGCCAGGGGACAGCGCCAGACGAGGGACCGGCAGTGCATGCGCCCTTTTTAGCGCCCCCGAAACAGCGCGCGTGCGCGGGGCAAGCGCCTGCGGCAAGAGGTGCGGGGGCGAGGCAGCGCGAGGCACGGCCGGCGGGGCGCGCACTGGCGGTCGGCGACGTAAAAGGACATGTAGCAAAAGGGCAGCAGCTCGAACAGCAGCATGATGAAGAAGAGCGCCGACAGCCGTTGGAACGTGTCCTGCGGCGCCTCGCCCAGGTCCAGGAAGGTCAGCCCTGCACGCGCGCGCGCTGGCTCCTGCATCAAGGCTGGCCATGCCTCCTGCATCAGGGCTGCCCACCGTGGTACAACTGCCAAGCGCTTGCGCAAGTTTGATGTCCTGGTGGCGCGCGTCAGTGCCAGGTGTGACCCGAGCGGCGACGCAGCACCCAGCCATAAGCACAGCGAGTCTGCTTTTTTCCAGCCTCAGCTCACGCGGAATGCTTTGGTTCAGATGAGGTGCATGCAGTCGCATCACCATGCAAATGGGAAGAGGGTGTGCAGCAATGCCGCAGGCGCGCGGCTGCATGCGCCGCGGCCGAGCGTGGGCAGCGGGCGCGCGCCGGCCAGGAGGCCGACGCAGGTGGACATGAGCAGGCGGGAGGTGGCGTCGGTCGGGTTGCGCAGCTGCGCGCGCAGCGCGCGCCGGAAGAGCACGCCGAACTGCGTGCCCCAGCTGCGCGCAGCCGAGCTTTTCAAACACGCGTGCACGTGCAAGGACTCTTGACGTGCGCAAGCAGCTCCCTGTTGGAGGTCAGCATTGCATCTGCCCCAAAGCGCTCCATCCAGCATGCGGCGCAGCTGTGCACGTTCGCATTGTGCATGCACTCATGCCGCTGCAGGTGTCTCAGCGGTCACCGAAGCACACAGCACATGTTCACAGCCATCAATATGCCCGCCTGTTCTTGGAGGCTGCAGGAGACTGCAAGGTGCCGAGCGCGGGGCATGCCTGGAGGGGTACTGGCCGCACAGGTCCTCGCCATCCTCCGGGAGGCATGGCGGCGCCGGCGGGCCCGCTGGCGCGGGCGGCGCCAGACCCCGGCGCTTGCCAGCCCCGGCAGGATCCGGCTGCCTGGTAGGCGAGACGCTGCCACCGGGCTGCCGGGGCTGGCCCGCGCCCTCGACGGGTGCCGGCCAGGGCTCCGCCTGTGTGGGGCCCTCCAGGCTGCTCAAGTAGGCGACCGCGTCGCCGTCGTATCCAGCGCCGTGCTCGCGCCAGCGCAGGCCCGCCTCTTGCACCTCTGCGGTGGTTGTCATGGTCCTGCGCGGCGCGCCATGGCATTCCTCAGCTTTCTGTGAGCCAGTTGCCACATGCTTGGCAGTGCAGGCGCGGGTGGCTGTGCGGAAGCTTGCTGCCCTGCGTGCCTGCTGATACTCTCTTCACTCTGCTCCATTTACCAGGGCATTATAATGTTTGCCAGCCCATAGGTAAGTAGTGCGTTTTTTGTGAGGTTCACACCGGCGCACGAAGTGCGGCCAAGCCCGGCGCCAGCCTGTAGTCATGACAGTTGACAAGCATGTGTGTGTAACCTCAATAGTTGTCATGAAAGAGTGCAGGTCAGCGCGCGCCATGTGCTAGCACAGAAGACACGGCGCAGAGAGCGCGCGCCTGCGCGCGTAGCCGCTGGGCTTAGCGAAGCCAACAGACACGAGGTCCATGAGCCAGTCGGGCGCGGCGCCGTCGGCCGCCGGCTCGAAGGGGTAGCCCAGCACGTCCGCAAACCAGGGCACCGCAGCGGGCGGCGCGCCCGCGAATAGCTGCATGCCCTCCGACAGCACCACGACCTGCGCGGCCGGTGGCAACCCGGCGCCTGCGCTGACCCGACTGGCTAAGGGGTGGCGAGTACCTCAGCCATTTGGCCAGCATAGTTATACAGTCTACAGGACCGGATGGCAGCACGCCTTGCGAACCAGGGCATGGCGCAGGAGGCACTTATCACGTAACGAGGCCCACAGGCAGAACACAGGCGTCTGTGATGCTGATGAGTTACCCCGCCAGTAAGACCTAAGCGCCCGCGGCGGCAGCGCATGTATGTCACAAAAAGGAGCGGCTGCGCGCAGCACGCCTGCACCCAGCAGCGCACCACGCCCGCACACAGCAGCGCGGATGCTCTGCGCGCGCGGCCGCGGGCGCGCCTGGTGCAGCAGGGCCCAGATGGCTGCGCGCGGCTGGTGCAGCGTGGCGACGACGGTGTGGCCCAGCGCGGCGAGGCATGACATGTGGTCCATCACGTTCAGCGCCGCAAACGCGTCCAGGCCTGCGCAGGCGCCGCCCCTTGAACAGCCGGGCCTCTTCTGGGGTTAGTTTTATGGTTACGGTAGGTGCAACATGTGGTCCATGTGGCCCTGCTGCGCCGCCCTGGACGGGCCTGGAACTGTCCCACTGCGCGCAGGAATATTGGCATATGATGACCTGCTGGCACTCTGACGCCGGCAACTTATGTGCAGCCCTAGCATGACCCTACCTGTCTGGCCCCGAGCGGGTGGTCAGGCAGCGCGCGCCCGGCGCGCACCCGTGGTCGGCTCGTCCAGGAAGAGCACCGCCGGCGCCGCGACCAGCGCGCACGCGATGCTCAGCCGCCGCTGCTCGCCGCCCGACAGGCCGCGCACGCGGATGCCGCCCGGCAGCACGCCGCCCACCTGCGCCGCTCGCAAGTGTATGGGTGACCTGATGTGCACTGCAAGCTCCCACTCCGGCAGCCACTCTGGCACCAAGAAGTATCCAAACAAGAGGCAGCTGCCAAGGTGGCGGTGAGACTGTTGCAGCGGCGCACTGCCGACCTGCGCCCCGCATATGCTTTACATTCCTCAAGAAATAGACCGCACTGCTTCATGATAAAAGAGGCACACAGCACCTGATACTGAAGTGCACAACAAGCACCTGCACAGCAAATCCTGCCCTGTGTTTTTTTTCATTCCCTGTGTGGCAGAGCGTGCCCTGTGTGGCAAAGCATGCCCTGTGCGGTACAGCACGCCCTGCGCGGTCAAGCGCGCCAGGCATGACCCAGGCTGTTCTGTTCCAAATCGCGGCCTCTGCCGGGCGCAGCGCAAGCCCGGCGGGCGTGCACCGGCGTGTCGCGTATGCGCCAGAGGCCCATGACGGCCAGCGCCGCGTGCATGCGCGCGTGGACGTCGGCGGCCGTGCTGCCCGGGGGGGCGCGCACCTGCGCGTGGAACTGCGCAGCGCGGCCCAGGGCTGGTATGCCTCACTGTTCGGGTGTGTGCGTCAGTGGCGCATATCTCACAGCTGTGCGGCCCGCACTGCAGCGCGCAGTGTGAAGCTGCCATTGAAGCCTGTTTGCATCCAATGGCATTCGAACGGCAGCAGCCATCGGCCGCGCGACCAGCATAAGAATTTGCACGCGCATTCTCCTGCAGGTAGGGCATGTGAGCAGCATACGCATGCATTTGAGCGCGTCCTTCGTCAGCGCTCGAATGATGCGCTGGGGCGCCAAGGGCCTGCGCCGTCTGCAGCTCGCCGCCCCCGGCACCAAGCACGACGGCCCGCCCATGCTGGCGGGGCACAGGGCCGCGCCTCCAGCGTCTCCCACGCGCTGAGCGTCGGCACGAACACGTCCTCCTGCGGCACGTACGCGCTGCGCCGCCGCAGCGCCGCGCCCGCCGGCCGCCCGTTGACCAGCACCTGCCGCGCTGAGCGAAGTAGGCTCAGGTTGTCGCCCGCGCGGCGCCGGCATGCGGCGAGCCCGCTCAGACAGGCGGTGGGGTCATCGGCACCGCCCGCCCGTCAGCCCGCCTGTGCAAGGCGCTGCTCCTGCGCTTGCCAGTCTGCAGCTCTGAGGCGGCCTGGCCTGAGCGGCACGCCCAGCCGGCGCCAGAGGAGGGCGATCAGCGCCGCCCGCCCATCGGCAGCCGGCCTGCGGAAGGTTTGGGCCACACGCTCACCAAGCGCCGTGCCCCAACGCCGCAGTGGCTGGCCTGAGGACATCATGAGTGCCAGGAATGCCACTGCACAGTGCGCTGTCAGCACGCAAGGAACAGCCTGTCTCACGCCAAAATGCAGGTCAGCATGGCATGGGCTCCAGCCTCTAAAAGGGCAACTGCTGCACGAGCTTGAAAGGCATGGCGCTCTGCTGACGTGCTGCATGCCTGTCATTTAATCAGTCCTTCCTGTCACAGCTGGCGCACAGGTCAAACATCCTGATGCACAAATCAGCCCACATCCAATGTGGAGGCAAGAGGCTGCAGGGAGGGCAGCAGGGGCGCACTCGGCCGCGGACGGCGCCGCCCTTGCGCTGCGCGAGGATGTCTAGCAGGGTCGACTTGCCTGCGCGGCCACGCGCGCTGACGCAGGTCGCGCTCTGCATCTGTTTATACGCTGCTGACATTTACTTGCTGATGCCGTGATTGCAGGCAACTGCACATGCTGCGGGACATGCGCAGACGGCAGGCAGGAGCGATGGCCGGAGCAGCGTTGCTTTCGCGCCAGTGCCGCCGACGGTCTCAGGTGAAGGCACTGGAAGCGCACAGCGGGGCCCGCAGGCTACCCTCACTGTTGCGCGTTTGGTGCATGCTCTGTCAGCACACTCAGCGCCCCCAGCGCCCCAGCGCGCAGCACAGTGAAAGTAAGCTGCTGCTGGATCCTTGTAGACGCCTTCGCGCGCGGCGCGTGCAGCGCTGGGAGCGCGGGGAGCCGCCGCACCCGCGCCCGAGGGCCCCACCAGCGCACACAGCTCGCCTGGCGCGACCGCGCCCGAGCTGGGCGCCAGAATGCGCCGGGGCGCCAGCGTGTGCTTGTCCACAACCTGCCGCCGCCATGCGGCTGCTCACGGCAGCATTCCAAAGCGTCACAGCGCTGGCGATTGTGCGCCTCCGCCCTGCCCAAGCCGCACTCGGCGCTGCGCCCGGCACCAGCATGCGCGCCCTGCCAGCGGCCCGCGCTGGCCGGCGCGGGCTGGAGCTGAGGGTGGCCTGCAGCGACGCCCCATGCAGGCGGCAGTGGCAAACAGGGCCGCGCGCGCGCGCGCATGCATGCCAGGCGCCTGCCGAGCGCCGGTCACGCCGCTCACCTCGCACGCCAGGTCCGCCCAGACGAGATCGGCCGGGCGGCGCACGCGCAGGCGCGCCAGATCGTCGCCCGCGCCGCTCACATGCAGCGCGGCGCCGCCGGCCTCCAGGTCGAGCGGGGCGACCCAGCGGTCGGGGCATGAGCACGCCTGCACGCTGGGAGCGCCTGCTCGCCCGCGATGTGGTGGGCCTGGGCGCCGGCCTGCCACATGACATGCTGAGCTACCAGCATGCTGCGCAATGGGCGACAGAGACAAACGTGCATCTTGCATGCGACCTGATGAGCTCTCAAGTGCATCCTGTGTTTCTATCATTTGGGCTTCCGCGCCATGCAGCCTGTGCGCTGACCTACCAGACGCACAGATACGGGGCGCGACGTGCCGTCCACATGCGTGCTCGGATAGACAGAGCAGCTATGCCTATGAGGCTGGGGTGACATGTCAGCGTCAAGTGGGAGGCTGCGGCATGCTGGCACGGTTGCAGAGGCGCCAGCAGTCTGCCGCGGCGCTCGTGCAAGGCGGGCGCGCGCCGCATGCGCGCAGCCGCGGACCCAGCGCGGCGCCAGGCGGTGCAGCTCGGACGCCGGCGCGGCGCCGCCGCTGGCGAGCAGCTCGCGCGCAATCTGGCTGCTGTCCCAGTCGCTCGGCCGCGCCGCCGGCGCGCGCCCGGGGCTGCGCGCCGCGCCGCCGCCGGGCGCCCCGGCTGCTAGGCGCGGCGCGGGCGACGCACCGGGCGTATGCGCCGGCGCTGGCTGCGGTGACGACGGCGCCGGAGGCGCCGCCTTTGGGGTGCTCGGCGGAGCGCTCGACGGGCCTGCAGCGGGCGCCGGGGCAGGGCGGGCGAGCAGGCGCGCGAGGCGGCGCCGCGCGCGCGACACGGCCCCGGTCACCTTCTCCAGCGAGTACACCAGCGCGCACAGGCCGACCAGGTGCGCCACCACCAGCGGCGGCACGAAGATGTCCGGGTGCACCATCGCCGGGCCAGCTGGCGCGCGCTGCCCCTGGGATCAGGGCAAGCGGCCGCAGCCGAGCATGAGCGCAGACGCGTGGGTTTCGCGTGCGGCTGCAGGAGGACTGACCTTTAGAGGCGACCCAGGCTGGCGACTCAGTGTGCCACAGGTGTGTGGTCACTGCGACAAGGTCGCCGCAGTGCGCGGCAGGTGCTCGCAGTGCGCGGTGCGCGGACGCAACCTCGGCGCAGTGGCCATCCTTGGCACGCTGATCATGTAAATGTGCCTCAGGTGGCTGTTGTGGGATGGGCAAGCCGCTGGAGTGCCAGCTTCCTGGCCATGCCAGGACAGCCTTGCAGCCTTGGACAATGTTAGGGTCGCAGCTCTTCATGCATCTCCTGGGCTGCCAGACATCATACCATGTCTCTGCTCATGCAGTACTGTTGTGGGTAACACTTGGTACACTGCTGGTGTCCTTGCTCAGGCTCTGCCGCGCTGCAATCTTGGCGCTATCAAGCTTGGCGCTGGTGTAGTGTTGAAGCTGCAGAGGGGGCTCGGTTTGTGTACCTCAAACACGCAGCCCGCCCCATGAGTCTGCAGAATCTATGGTTCTACTGCCCAGTTGCGCAGCAGGGCGTGGCGACCGGCAACAGCTTCAGCCCGCTGGTCAAGCACCGCACTTTTCTGTGCAGCACAGAGCGGTAGTATATAGCCGCTCTGCGGCATCACGACGTGTCGGCAGTGCCGACTCGGCACGCCTGGCCGTTTATGACGAGGTGCATATTGTGCGCGCCGCTGCCTGCGTGGCAGGGCCAGGCAGCCGCAGCACAGCCCAGGCGAGCGCGCTTGTGCGCTTGCGGCCAGTGCAGCGGCAGGTCCTCGCCCTCCTCGCTGTAAGTGTGTGCGCCCTGCCCTTTGACAGCGAGGAGGGCAAGGAGTGGCCGCTGCACTGCTGAAAGGTGCACAAACGCATATGCGTGGGCCGCGCTTCGGCTGCCTAGCCCCGCCAGGCGGGCAGCGGCGCGCACTACACGCACCGCAGCAGCATCAGCCAGGCGCGCTGACATGTCTTGCTGCCATTTCAGTAGCTCTATGGTACTGCTCTGTGGTGTTGGCCTGTAGAGGCTAACTGGGCACCCTGTGAGCACTCTGCTGACTTCTGGCCATGGGCGCCACAGCACCAGGGCGCGAGCAGCAGTGGCTGCGCGGCTGGGCTGCCCCTAGCCTGTGCTCCTGCGTAGGAGACGCGGCCCGGGCCGCTCAAGGCCAGGCGCCTCCTGACGCTGCCCCTCGGGGGCGCGTCCTTCGGGACGGCTGGCGGCACGGACGTCAAGAGCTCGCAGGCTCCCAGCGCGGCCACGCAGCGCGGGCCTGCACTGGCCAATGGCGCCGCCGCGGGCTTGTCCGCCAGCCTCTCGCGACCGCTGATGTGCTTGGGTCATGTTTTGAGCAGAGACGCCTGGTGCAGTACTGGCGCCCCCCCTCATGCTCTGCCCCGCTGCAAGCATGTGCTTGTGATATAGGCGGGCTGGAGCTATGTACTCTGTGAAGCAGCGCCGCCCGCTCCCCGAGTCAGCTAAATTTGACATTTCAAAAAGTCCAAGCGCCCTGATACGCAGGAGGACATGGCGCCGGACGACAGCTCGTCCCCACGGGCCATGCGCCGCGCGCTGCCATGCGAGGAGGGCGAGGCAGGCGCGGAGGGGTGACCGCGCGCGCACAAGCACGCCCGCACGGGCCCCGCGGCGGCCGCGAGGCCCTGCCACGCCGGCCGCCCCGCGCACTGCATGCGCCCCGGCGGCCCCATCGGCCAGGGCACGCAGACGGGCGGGCGGTGCTCTATTCAGTGTTGCTGGGGTGCTCACTTTACAGCGGGCTTACCTCAGCGTTGATGAATGCGCGGGCCGGGGCTGTCGTGTGCTGAATGCGTGTAATGTGAGCACAAGAGCGGAAGCCTGAGAACATGCTGCTGCGCAGCGCTGCGAGCAGCCTAACTGACTTTCGGCTCTGGGCGCCGCAGGCGCTTCTCATATGCTGAGCGCATGGGAGCCTAGACCGCGCGACGAAGTTCTTGAGTGCACGCTGGGGCCCTGGGGCGCGAGCGCCGCCGGCGCCTGCGCGCGCCGAATGACGGGGCTCAAGGATGCCGTCGCCCCGGCGTGCGCAGCGCATGCATGAAGGCCAAGGAGTGGGACCGCTGCCAGCAGTTACAGCTACGCTTCAACACCATGCGCTATCACCCATCACTTCAGTAAAGGCGCGTGGTACTGGATGCTCACATCGGTAGTCTGTAGCAATGCTCTATCTCCAAAGACGCTTGTTGACAACCCGTGCAAAACCAACATAGCAATGCTGACAATACTGGCCTGGTCCTGCATTGCCCGATATGTCATGTGCAGATCATGGCACAGGGCACAGGGCATTTCAGACAAGCAGTCCTATCACATTGCACGCGACCTGGGAGCGCGGTCCACCATGCCACAGGCAGGCCCTGCCATGAGCATTGAGCATTGAGCATTGAGCATTAGCATAGGGCCAATGCTAATGCTCAATGCTCAGTGCTCAATGCTCAATGCTCAATGCTCAATGCGAACAGGCTGAGGCAGGCCAGCGGCTCCCTCCCAGCCGCAAAGGGGCTGGGGCCAAGGACCAGACCATACACTGCGAGTGCTGCCCAGCCCCTGGCTCTCTCAGTTTGCACAGGCGGGGCAGCAGCCCACGGCCGGAGCTTCACAGAATACCACTGGGTGTCACATGGGCAAGGTGCCCCCGACTGCATCCAAACTCTCACACACCTTCCAAACAGGCAGTCAACGCGGGCTGAGGTTCCTCGCGGAGCATGCGGCCGCGCGCCACCGGCGTCTCAACTGCCTGCATGCGCTGCGCAGGCCGGGGCGACAGCATCCTTGAGTCCCATCGATGCGGCGCGCGCAGGCGCCGGTAGCGCTCGCGCCCCGAGGCCCCAGAATGCAGCCCGAGGGCTTTGTTGCCAGTCGCGTGGTCCGGGGCTCTCTTCAAGACATCTGCAGCGCCTGCGGCGCCCAGAGTTGACGGTCAGCGAGGCTGCTCGGCGCTGCCCAGTCAGCGAGTTTCCTGGTTGGCGCTCCTATGCTCAATGACACGCAAGCAGCACACAACAGCCCCGGCCCCGCACTCAGCAACGGTACAGCAAGCGCACTATCACAATGAGCACCCCAGCGATGCTGGAAAGAGCACCGCCCGCCCATCTGCGTGCCTGGCTCAGGCCGCCGGGGCGCATGCAGTGCGTGGGCCGGCCGGCGTGGCAGGACGCCGCGGGGCTCGTGCGGGCGCGCTTGGGCACGCGCGGCCACCCCTCCGCGCCCACCTCGCCCTCCTCGCACGGCAGCTCGCGGCGCTTGCAGTGCGGAGACGGGCAGTCGCCGGCCGCCATGTCCTCCTGCGTATCAGGGCACTTCAGCGTCTCAGGTTCTGCAGACTCAGGGGCGGGCGGCACTATGTACATGAAGTACACAGCCCGAGCCTGCCTGTGACCTCCAACACAAGCGCAGAGCTTGCAGTGGGGCAGAGGATGAGGATGGGCGCCGGCACTGCACTAGGCGCCTCTGAAACGGTTCACAATATGACCCAAGCTCACCGGCGGCGGCGAGGGGCTGGCGGGGAAGCCCGCGGCGGCGTTGTCGGCCAGCACAGGCCCGCGCTGCGCGGCCGCGCCGGGAGCCTGCGGGCTCTCGACGTCCGTGCCGCCCGGCGACGGGAAGGACGCGCCCCCGAGGGACAGCATCGGCAGGCGCTTGGCCTTGACCGGCGCGGGCCGCGTCTTCTGCGCAGGAGCACAGGCTGAATCAGCACAGCCGCGCCGCCACTGCTGCTCGCGCACTGCTCCTGTGGTGCCCGTGGCCAGCAGTCACCAATAGCTCAAGGGATGCCTGAGTGCCCTCCACGGGGGACCTCCACAGCTATCTTCAGCCACGCGCAGGCTCACCCACGTCTGTGCACCACAAAGTGGTATCACATGATGCCACCATACGGCATAAAAACAAGTCAACGCGCCTGGCCGACGGTAATGAAGATAGTGCGGCTGCCTGCCAGGCGCGGCCGGGCAGCCACGACGCGGCGCGTGCGGGCGCGCTTGGTGCGCGGCCACTTGAGCGACCCGGCGTCGCCCTCCTCGCCGTCAGCGGGCGGCGCGGCGCGCTTGGCCGGCAGGCTGGGGCCCTTGCTGGTGGCCGCGCCCTGCGGCGCAGCGGGGCGGCAGAGTCACAACTTCTGTCGACTCGCAGGGGCGAGATGGGTGGTCAGGCTTTGATATGGTGGAAGCTGTGGCAGCGTGGCTGTGCTGACACACGCCTGTGCCCTTGCGCGGGAGACGCGGCCCGCGCCGCTCAAGGCGCTTGGCCTTGAGCAGCCCGCTCAAGGCCAAGCGCCTTGAGCGGCACAGGCCGCGCCTTCTGCGCAGGAGCACAAGCTCTGGCAAAGGACAGCTACCCGCCACAGCCGTTATGTTCTGAACCCGCTGTAGAAACACTTGATGCACTGCTGGTGCCCTGCTGGTGCCTCCCTCGTGCTTTTGCTGCGCTGCAAGCTCCGCGCAAGTGATGAAACTGCAGATGGGCTTGGGGCTGTGTAATGGCAGAAAGACTGGTACAATGAGGATTGCGCTTGTGGCCCAAGTGACTAATAAACAGATGAAGGGCGCGTTCACACGGAGCAATTCTGGAGCAATTCTGGCAAATTGTGAATTGAGAATGGCACATTCTGAATTGAGAATACCACAATTTTGGAATGTACCTCCGGAGGTACATCCCGCAATTGGCTGGAGAACATCATTTCTAGCCGTTTGTAATTGTGGATGCGGAATTGTGGCATTCCAGCAAATATGCAGGGGCATATACCCACAATTTCCAATTGCAATTGGCTCCCGTGTGAACGCCACCGAAGAGACGGCAAGTAGAAAGTAGAAAGAGTAAAAGCGAATATTAAAAATAAGCTGCCGCGGGAAAAAGGAGGACTGGCGCGGCGCGCCTGGCCCACCGCGCGCGCAGGCCTGGACGCCGCCGCGCGGCCCTGCGCGTCCGCCGCCGTCGCCGTCGCAGCGTCCATGTAGCTCGTGCTGAGCGCGTCGCCCATCAGCGCGTCCGCGCAGGCCAGCGCGAGCGCGGTCGGGCGCGTGGCGAGCGGGCCAAGGCCCTCCCAGTCGGCCGGCCCTGCTGCGCTGAGCCCCGCCCACACCGGCCAGTCCTGGCGCCCCTCCGCCAGGGGCACCGCCGCAGGCTGCATGGGCGAGGCCCCGCAGGGCAGCTTCTCTGGCGGCGGCGGCGCGGTTGCGTCTGTGAGCGGCGCAGCCGCGCACGGCTGCGGGATGCGGACGCGGTTGCCAAACATGTCCAGCATCGCCGGCACGCCTGGCGCCGTGATTGCCTGCGCAAGCACAGCAGGTGGCTGGGCGCCAAGCGATAGTGGCACCCAAGTCCAGACAAAACAAGCCAGGAAAGCACCCGTGCTCTGCCTTGCGAGGAACTGCAGAGCAGCGCCAATGGGCGCGCTGTATTCAACTCACACAGGCTGGTTGGGAGCGGGCTGCGCACCGTCTGCAGCACCTGATGGGAAAGCCCGCGGAAGGTCGTGTAGCCTGGCATTGGCGCAGCTGACAAACCTGCCGCGTGCACCAGCATTGCAGTTCAACGCAGCTCAGGTGCTGCGCAGGATCGCGCGGGACACAACACCACTCGCGGGCAGGGCTGCAAAACTTGGTTACACGCACCTATACGCGCCAGTGGGCCTGCCCGGACCCGCTTTGCCGGCGGGCGCGTTGCCGTACGCGTTGTGATGTCTGCAAGCACATGCGTGCGTCAGCGCGGTCACCGCGCAGCAGTGCAGGCACACCTTTGGGTGGGCACTTGCAGAGCACGGCAAGGAGGGCGCGCACCAAGCTCTGCCTAGCTGCAGGTGGCAGTGCGCGCTTGACACCGCCCAGCGCAGAGTGCCACTCCAGAGGCTGTGCACCTGTGTGTACGCACAGGCCTTGGCTGCAGCTGTAAGGAGCAGGTGTCAGGTGCTTTCAAAATTTGCAGAGGTCCGAGAGCTAGCGCAACCCTGAGACAGGGTAAGGGGACGTAGGGCGAAGGAGAACTGGAATATTGGAGCTAAATGGCAGTCATCAGTGTACGCTCTTTGCAAGGAAGAGAGCCTCTGCGCTTTGAGGAATGTGTGCAGAGGCACAGCGAGACCTGCACATCTTGACTGCACTGTTGCTTTCTGATACTGTGTTACTGGGTGAGAGAGTGCCAGCCCCTGTAAGCGAGCATAAGCTTAGCAGTGTGACTCGCATGTCCAAAGTCAAGCTGGTAAGAAGGGATAAAGGGCTGTCCCATGACTGCTAGCAAGTGATCATGAAGTGATCATGACATGGACAAGACAGGCAGTCCTAGGAGGCCTGGCCTTGCCCAACAAGCTGCTTGTTGATGGTAACAAACGTGCCTGTATACATCCTGCTGATGCCTGCTACATGTGCGGCCCGCTCGCTCTAGCCCCTCAAGCTACCCTAACCTACTGTAGTGTGCCTACTGCTGGCTGCCGCAAAGAGGGGCAGCCTACAGCCGTACAAAGGTGCCACAGGAGAATGCGCTCGCATCTAAGTCACGAGCGCACAAGTGCAGTGCGCGCAGGAGATGCGCAGATGTCAAGCAGCGCGGCCGCGCCAGAGCTTGACGCGCGCAGGGCCGCATCGAGCGCGTGCTTCACGCAAGCTGAGTTCACAGTGGTGCGATCTCGACCAGGGTCGCAGCATGCCCGCGGCCCCGATGCTTACCTTTCATCTGGTGTGACAGGCTGAGGCGCTCCCATGCGCCTCGGCCGGCAGGCTGTTGCTGCACATGAGGCGCCAAGTAAGTGTATATGCTGGCTTGCCACAGTAGTACAATGCCTGCATGCTTGGAGACGGACATGCTATGCTGCTGTGCTGCATGTGTTGCCTGCGCACATGCAGATGCCTGTGCTCACCTGGCATGCGTTGCAGGGAGCGGCTTGCGTGGCCGCCGGCGGAGCAGACGCACAGCCTGGACGCATAGGGCTTTGCCCTACCCTACGCCATGAGCGCACACATGTCAGCTGGCCGCGCGCTCTGCTAATGCCGTGCGCCTGTGCGCGCTTAGGAGCGGGGCTGCGCGCGTGCCTGGTCACGCAGTGTTATGAAGGAGCGGCGCCCGCTGAGCGGCAGGCCTGGCTGTGGGAGCGGCTGGGCGCATCAGGACGCTCAAAACTTGCTTATCAAGCTTTCTTGGGGAGGGCGCCCATGCCAGTGTGAACACGAGCACCATGGAGATGCTTCACTGTCTCTTAGGCCACCTTCTGTTTCAAAGCACATGAGAAGGGCGGCTCTGGCGCTGTGATGTTGAGGTCAGGCAGGAGGCCGAGGCTGGGCAAGGCTCAGACTCCTAACGCATGCTTACAGAGGCTTCGCACAGGAGTCCAGCAGCGGGCCTCACTGCGCACATGAGTCATGCATAGCGGCATGGATGGTGTCGCGCGCGGCCACCAGCATGCTCTGACACTGGCTTGCCGTCAGCGTCCTGGATCCTATCCTAGCAGTACCCTATCCACCAGCACCGCTGGCCCCAGGCAGTCCTCCCACACAGGACCTAAACCAGATGCTGAACATCATGATCACTGCAAAGTGCCAAGCAACCATGGAGCAGGGTCGAGCGCTGATACTGCCTAGAGCTGCCATGACGCCGGCGAGCATGCCTGCCAAGCAACGCATGGCTGCAGGCATGTAGTCCCCTGGGGGGTGCAGTCAGGGCTGCGCCACACATGGCACGTCCTGCGGCACTCCCCCTTCCACGCCCGGCAGGCACTGCGGCACTGCCAAAGCACACACTTGCACGCGCACGCGCACGCGCATGCTGCTGCCCCGAAACAGGCCACGCTGTCCTGCAGCGAGCCCACCTCGTGCGCGCGGCGCGGCCGGCGCGAGCCGGTGGTGCGAGCAGCGCGGTGCGCCCAGAGCATCAGCGGCTCCTGCGGCGCTTCCAAGGCCCAGCCGGCAACAGCGCGAGAAGCGCAGCGCCGGGAGTGACGAGCGGCGACCCTCATGCAAGGCGCAACCGGGAGGCGCCCGAGGGCTGCAAGCGCAGGCCGATGCAGCGCGTGGCCTGGCCGGTGTGCGTCGCGTGCTGACCTGCACGCCCCGCACGCCAAGCGCGCCCGGCAGGAGCCCGCCGCGCCGCCGCCGACCGCGGCCAGGCACAGCGCGAGGGCAACGATTCCGACTATGAGCCGCGCGCCAAGCGCGCCTGGCGTGGCGGCGGCAGGCGCCGGTGCTGGCGCGGACAGCCGGGCGCGCTTGGCGCGCGGCTCATAGTCCTCATCGTCGTCCTCGTCGCTGCTGGTGATGTCGCTGTCTGGCAGCACGAACACAGGCGGCGCCGGCGCGGCGGGCTCCTGCCGGGTGCGCTTGGCGGGCGGAGCGTACACGTCGTCCTTGGGCTCGGAGCGCTTGGCATCCGGCCGGCCGTTTTGGGCGCGCGCCTTGCTCTGCTGCGCAGGCACGCGATCAAGCACTAACGCTTGCGGGTTCAGGGTGCCCCTGATGCAGGGACAGGCAAGGCGCAAGCATGCTCTGTGGAGCAGAGGTGCAGAAGGACAGAGTACAATTCACCCTATGGAACCCTATGACCCCTAAGCCTATATGCTACCCTATCTCAAACCCTACATACCCTATGTGATCCTGGATGCAGTGCCGGAGGTGTGCCGGCACTGCACACGCCGCCCTCGTCCTGGTGCGACGCGCTGAGCGCACCGGCAGCAGCGGCGCGCCGCAGACCGCTGTCGCCTCTGTCATCGTGATGGTGCGGCGCGCGAGCGCCGCCCAGTCGACCGCCAACGACACCTCGCCTGTCGAAGCTGAAGGACTCGCTGGCTCCGCAGGCCACAGGCCGCAGAGCGGCCCCAGGGGCACCCACGGCGGCGCGCCCGTGCAAGCAGGCCTGTCCGCGCGCGGTGCAGGCGCGCACATGCTGCTGGCAGGTGCGCGGCTGGCCAGATCCGCCGTGTCAATGAGGGACCAGTGCGGCTCGTCCTCGCCCGGCGAGGCCAGCCAGTCCTTCGCGTGCGCGCCGGCCTCCACCTGCGCTCGCAGCAAGACGCTGGCGATGCGCCAGCCTGTCAGCGGCCCGCGCTGTGGCAGGGGCGCATGGCCAGCCGTGCAGCCGGGGCCCCCGCGCATGCGCCTCGCAGACGAAGCCCAGCAGCTCGCGCCCCTACGCGGAGCCGTGGGCAATGTAATCCCCCAGGGTCCAGTGGGTGCGCTTGCCGCCCGCGGCCAGGACGCGCGTCGTGATGTTGCGTGCCGGCGGCGGCGCACGCGTCTGCGCGTGGCGCCTCAGGCACGTACGCCATCGCCGGCATGCGGTGGGGTGCGCACTGCCTCGCGACGCGCGTCCCGGCCGCAGGCGTTCAGGGCACTCTCTACACCCTGTGGGACAAGATCGCCCACGGATCCGCGGAGGAGCGGAAGCTCCTGGCGCGCCTACGCGGCGCGCCGGCGGGGGCCCCAGCCGCACGGCTGGCCGCGCGCCCCTGCCGCAGCGCGCGCCGCCGCCGGGGTCGCGCGGCGCCAGCGACCTGCTCGCGGCGGGCGTGGACGCCGGAGAGCAAGGTCTAGGAGTGCCTGGCCACGCTGCGCGGGGACGAGCTGCTCGGGCCCACCTTTGAGGTGGCGGACCTGGTGAGCAGCGCCACCGGCGCCACCGCCAGCAGCGCGTGCGCGCCTGCGCAGGGCTCGGGCACGGGCACGGCGCCAGCGTGCACGGGCCGCTGTGGGTGCGTGGGCGGCCGCTCTGCAGCTCATGGCCTGCAGAGCCCGGCGGGCACTTCAACTTCGGCAGGCGCCTCGTCGCCGGCGCCGGTCAACTGGGCGGCGTCCAAGCGCAGCACAATCACGGCAATAAAGGACGACGCCCGCGCGCGCCTGCGCCGCAGCTGCACACGGCGCCTTAACGCACGCATGGGCACGCACCCGTGGGTGCCGCCAGTTGAGCCGCTCCATGGCATGTGGCCCAGCCTGGGGCGCTTGCAGGGACTGCCCGGGCAGGAATGTTTCTGCAAACAGGTGACAGGCACGTGGCTTGACAAAGCGGATGCAAGCATACACACTGCAAGGAAGAACAACCGCAGCCAAGCCCGCTGTGAACGAGACATGTGTAAAGCAAACATTGCTGGGTGATGGCAACGCCCTGCTACCGGCACCTGCCCGCATTCAGGTATGGTATGCTCACTGAGTGCAATCCAAGGCAGTTGGTTCCTTATGCCTGGGCACCACAGGACAGGGCGCCGCGCATTGGTTGGGAACAGACTTGCTGCAGTCTCGCAGAAGACTGGCCAACACATGGCGCAATTCCTTGGCATATGCGAGCACAGAACTGACTGGCAGCATGCCCGCAGCATGGCCGCGCCTCTGCAAGATCCAAGCATAAGGATGCACTGCAGAGCATACCTTGCCTGCCGCAGCAAGCACACATCGCAGCGTGCAACATATGTCCTGGAGGCATTGAGAGGGCCAGCAAGGTGCCTTGCGCTGCGCTTACATTTGTAAGTGTGTTTTTTATTTGTATATGTGCGAGCATTTCTTGCCTGTTCAAGAAGCCAATCACTGCCCCCGGACCTTCTCATTCTCAGTCTTCACCCAGCACCGTCCAAGACCATGCTTCAAAAATACACAGCGCAGTCTTCCCTGCGTTGCACGAGCATGTGTGCACGCTGTGTCGGAGGCCACAAGGCGCTTTGACCTGCGCTTGGTTGGCTGACAGAGGCTGAACTTCATTGCATTACATTCAGCCTCGCAGAAATAGGGAATAGGCATCATGTGCACAGATATCATGCAGCACCCAACCTTGCTGTGCGCGTCACTGTCTGCAGCCACGCGTGGGCACGTGCAGGCTGGCGCTGCTGAGGGCAGCCACTAAAAAGTGCTGGTCTCCCGGGACTCCCACCGCCCCATGCATGCCGGGCAGCCTACCGGGCCCCACGCCAGACAGGAGACGGTGCCAAAGGCCGCATCATGCGGCATGCAAAACAGGTAAACATAAACAACAGGCAAAACAACTGAGGGCAAGCATAGCTGTATGTGCGTGACACACAAGGCACCCAGTGAGCGCGCTGGACACGGCGGTTCCACGTGACTGGGTATGCGCAGGCGGGCGGCCAGACAGCCCCGGCGCAGGCCTAAGTGCGCACAATGACGCGCATGTTGCCCAGCATAAATTCTGTAGTGACTGTCCCGCAAGCGGCCGCGCTGTGCTGCAGCACGCCAAGGATAGGGTGCACGCTGCGCGGCCGGCGCCGGCCGACGGAGCGAGCCGCTGTGCGCGTCCAGCGGTTGGGCGGCGCCTGCGGCGCTCAGGGAGCAGCAGTCACTCGCCGCACGGTCTCAAGAAGGCGCGGCCGGCATCCGCGCAAGGAGCGTAGGGTCATGAGTGACGAACGGTGACCCTCACGCAAAGCAT